>Ga0114966_10000217_pt1 | contig 54343 bp, 46 predicted proteins | sample M_130207_XF_Meta_FD_87029 | JGI IMG/M metagenome (GOLD analysis project Ga0114966, IMG submission 87029) | Freshwater microbial communities from Lake Montjoie, Canada to study carbon cycling - M_130207_XF_MetaG | ecosystem: Environmental > Aquatic > Freshwater > Lake | place: Lake Montjoie... | reverse complement strand
ACATTTACTCCTTTAAGTACACCGCAAACAAGCAGTCCATTAAGTATTCCTATGACAAGTTTAATCAATAATAATTCAAATAATACATTTTATATTAAAGCTATTAATCCATCTGGCTCAAGTGCTGCATCTGGTGGATTTGATGCCAATGTGTTTACTGCTCCTGCTCAACCAATTGGTGTAAGTGTAAATGGTATTTCACCAACACTTACAAGTACAACTTTTTCCATTAGTTTTACAACCCCTTTAGACTCAACAATCACAAATTATTCTTACAGCACAAATGGTTCAAGTTATACAATTTTAAGTCCAGCGCAACCATCTAGTCCGTTAATTATTCCTACAACAGGATTAACCAACGGCGCCAATTATACAGTATATATTAAAGCAATTAATACTAAGGGAACAAGTAATGCTTCTGTTGGTGTGTTAACTACTATAGTTTATTCATCTTCAGTTATACTTTATAATCCATCAGGGATAGCCTATATAAAACAGACAGATTCTGTTTCACCAGTAGAATATTCTAGTGACAATCAAAATTGGACTAATATTTCTTGGCCATTATATATTCAAAATAGCAGTTATGATACAGCAAAATTAGTTGTTAAAATACAATCTAATTTAAATTTGACTGCCTTGAATAATTATCTTGCATTAAGTGGTCATAACATAACAATTGAGGGTAATAGTTATAACATAACAGTTACAAATGTGGCAAATTATGCTGGTTTTATTCAAAATGGAACGAGTGGCTTAAATGGATACAATAACATAACAGTACAAAACATAAATATTGGTTCGTCTGGTTCTACGACTCCTGTATCCGGTGGCGGATGGATATGTAGACAATATTTTGGTAAATTAACTAGTTCTAATACTATACAAAACTGTACTAGTAGTGGTGCGATTAACAACAACGGTGGTGGTATTATTGGTCAATGGGCAGCAAATAACGCTACATCATTTCTAGTTTTAAACTGTTCTGCTAGTGGTGATATATATGATAGTTCGTTTGGTAATGCTGCTGGAGGAATTATTGGTACTAGTGCAGGTGCCGGAACAGTAACATCATTTACTGTTCAAAATTGTTCTTATAGTGGTGGAATAAGTGGAAATGGGTCTGGTGGAATTCTTGGTTCTGCGGCAAGTAACGTAACAGTTACAAATTGTTATAGTAGTGGTGGAATTAAAGGAGGAGGAATTGTTGGTAATACTGCGGGTACTGGAGGTCTAGTTACAATTACCAATTGTTATAGTAAAGGTATAATAGGAAGTAATAATGTTAGTTATGCTGGTGGAATTGTCGGAGATAATGCCGGAAATGTATTAATAACAAACTGCTATAGTATTGGGAAAATTGGTGGTGCTGGTCTGCGTGAAGCTGGTGGAATAATTGGAATAAAAGCAGGCATTAGTAATAAATCTGTTACTATATCTAGTTGTTTTAGTAGTGGAGATATATACACAAATTGTGGTGGTATAGCTGCTCAATATTTTGGTTTACAATCAAACACTTGTTCAATAACAAATTGTTATAGTATTGGTAATCACACATCTTACAATTCAGGTGGAATCGTGGGACCATTAGTTGGTCAGCAAGCAGTTAATAATGTTGATATTACTAATTGTTTTTCATTGGGAACATTTGGTGGAAATGGTGGAATTATTGCTACATCAACAGGTACTGGTTATGGAACTGTAAGAGTATCTAACTGTTACGCTTATGCCACAATAACTAATAATAATGGTGTAATTGGAAATAGTTCAACATTAGTTCCCGTTGTTAATAATTTTTATTCAGCAAATAATAGTTGGTCAGATACTACAGCCAACACATTTTTAACAGGAATAAATACAATATGGATATCAACACGCGCAAATACTCCATATAAATTAATTAATGGATTAAGTTTATTATCAGGCATCCCATTATCAGAATTTATAACAGCTGGAGTATCAGTTTCAAATTTAATAGTAGCAGGTGCATCAATTTCAAGTTTAATAGTAGCAGGTGCATCAATTTCAAGTTTAATAGCAGCAGGTGCATCTAATGAAGAATTGTTATCACCCATAATTACTAGTATAACTTCATCAAATCAAGCGGTTCAAATTTATTTTACTCAAGCATCAGGCTCAGGTCTTCCTTCTATTACAAACTATGTTTACAGTACAGATGTAACAAATTATACTGCTTTAAGTCCAGTACAAACTACTAGTCCATTGACTATATCTGGATTAACAAATGGAACAACTTATTCATTTACATTACAATCTGTAATTAGCTCAGGTGGTAATAGTATAACATCAAATTCTATAAATAAAACAATTATTCCATTATTATCAGAATTAGTTGCGCAAAATGCAACAATAACAACAATAGCAAATTATGGATACACAAATCAACAAATGAAGAGTTCTGGGTATGCAGGTGATATGCCAACAAACGCATCTGAATTTTTAACATCATTGTCGTTTTTTCAACCGTCAATTATAAAATTATCAAATAACATTACATTTTCTGCTCCAACAACAATATCAAATACTTCAGGTAAAACAATCAGTATAACAAAGACTGGAGCAAGTACAATCAGACTTGGACTTTAAATAATCAAGTTTTTTTAAAATATTACAATGTAAAATAATATTGTAATATTATATAATGTTTACTAGAAAAAGACATGCGTCGCCTATATCTGGTGATATTGAAATGCGGGAAATACCATTAGAAAAGAGACTAGGGAAAAAGAGTAAATCTATAACTAGAAGTTTATCATCTGTGTCAAGTAATAATGAAATCAGCCCCGAAAGGAGAACAACAAAACGTTTAGCACCCAACAGAGGTGTATACAGACAGCGTGTAAAACAATCGCCTTGTAGAAGAGTTAAAAAGACACAATGTCTTAAAAAACGCACGTGTAAGTATACAAATGGTAGTTCAAGGAAATACTGTAGGAAGCGTAGAAACCAGCAAGTTTAAGCGTAGCAAAAAAGCCGTTATTAAAAAGTCGTTAAGCAACCATATCAACCTTAATTGCATCATGTGATTTATAATTGTTTATAATAAAATCATCTACTTGATAATCATTAATATTCTCTCTTACTTGTTTAATTGTTACAGTTGGAAAGTTAAACGGTGTTCTTGTAATTTGTAATTCAGCAGCTTCAATCGCGTTTTCATATAAATGACAATAAATATAATATAAATGTATTAAAAATAATAAAATTAATTATATAATAAAATGGATTATGAAACAATTAAAACAGAAAATCAATTATTAAAGGATGAAAATGATAGACTAAAAAATGAATTAACTCAAACAAAAGAACACTTAAAAAAATACACTGCACCTGAATATAAAAAAATGTATTATGAAAATAACAAAGAAGAAATAAAACAAAAAAATAAAGAGTATACTCCAACACAAGAACAAAAGAAAAAATGGGCAAGAAGTGCTTATTTAAAAAAAAAAGAAAAGGCAGAAAAAAATCAAGAACAAAACATTTAGGCGTTTATATATTTTCTGAGAAACTATATAAATATAATATTTAGTATATATAAATGGAAGATAAACAACCAATTATTGGAGTATATAAGATATCGAATACCTTATCAGGTAGATATTATATAGGATATTCAACTAATATTAATAGAAGATTTACTGTTCATCGTAACAAACTTAAACAGAATTATCATGATAATATATTTTTACAAAGAGCCTATAATTTAGATGGCGAAGATAAATTTGTATACGACATAATTCATATTTGTGATACAGAAGAATATGCCAAGGAAATTGAATTACAGTATTTAACAGATTTAAGTATTCGTGAACACTTGTATAATTTAAATTTTAATAATAGCGGCGGTGATTTATTAACACATCATCCTGATAAAGAAAAAATAAGAGAAAAAATTTTGAAATCACAAGCAGAAAATATGAGTAAATTATCATCAGAAGAAAGAAAACAAAAATATGGAAAGTGTGGTGAAAGAAATGGGATGTTTAGTAAAACTCATACAGAAGAAGTAAGAAAAATCATTTCTGAACTTAAAAAAGGAAACACATATCGTAATGGTAAAAAAGCGTCTGACGAAACAAGGCAAAAAATGTCGGAAAACGCAAAATTAAAAATTGGAGAGAAAAATCCATTTTATGGAAAACATCATTCAGAAGAAACAATACAAAAAATTAAGGAAAAGAGCAAAGGAAGATTGCCTCCAAATACAATAAAAATTTCAATTGATGGAAAAATATATATTTCCATAACAGAAGCTGCTAGACAGTTAAATTTTGCAGCACCAACCGTTTTATGGAGACTTAAATCTAAAAATCCTAAATTTGATAATTATAAATATTTTGAAGAAGAAACTAAGCTACCATTTGAAATTTTATAGGTTCATGATGTTGATAGTTTTCTAAAATAAAATCGTCTACTTGATAATCATTAATATTTTCTCTAACTTGTTTAATTGAAACTGTTGGAAATGGAAATGGTTCTCTTGTGATTTGTAATTTTAATCCATCTATGTGTTCTTCATAAATATGACAATTTCCTTTAAAATAAACAAATTCATATGCTTCTAATCCGCAATGTTTCGCTAGTAAGTGCGTAAGAAAACTGTAAGATGCGATATTAAAACTTGTCCCACAAGCTTCGTCGTTGCTGCGTTGATACATAGAGCAGCTCAACTTATTTCCATCATGAACATTGAATTGGCACATAATGTGGCACGGAGGCAGCGCCATATCGTCGAGTTGTTCAGGATTCCATGCAGTTAAAATCAGGCGCCGACTCGTTCTCTGTTTAGGGTCTTTTAAAGCATCAATAATTTGCTGTAGCTGGTCAACACCTTCGCCACTATAATCGTGAGCATCTCCCTGCCATTTCGCATTAAAGTGTCGCCATTGATGACCGTAAATTGGACCCAGCTCGTCAACTTCATAATGATTTAATCCTCTTGAATCCAAAAATTCCCTTGACGAATTGCCGTCCCAAATATGGACACCCTGGTCTAATAATAGTTTGTTATTAGTTTCACCACGAATAAACCACAATAATTCTTTCAAACACGTCTTCCAAGCAGTCTTCTTTGTGGTCAAAATTGGTATCTTACCGTTTGCCAAAGAGAAACGCATATAATGTCCAAAGATACTTTTAGTTCGCCCATTGCGCCCTTCTTCCCAAGTACCTTTATCAAGAATTTGTTTGATTAAGTTTAAGTATTGCTCTTCTTCTAAGTTTACCGCTACTATTTCATTTGCGCTCTTTGATTTGCCTTCTTTAGTTGCACTTACAAAAAGTGTATTTTCTTCAATCAAATGGTCACACATTATAAATAAGTTAAATAAATATTGTTTAACTTGTTTTTTTTAGTTTTTATTTCTTATTATACCCTATATAAGAAATATGGATAGTTTAGAAGATTTAACAAAGTCAACAAATGGGAAGCCGGGTTTTTTCAAACACGTATTTAATTTTGACGAGGATTCAAAATCAGATATGTCAAATATTGTTCAATATGCTGGATTATCAATTATACCTATTGTAATTATGAATAAACTTATGCAGAAATACATTCCTGAAGCCGATGAAGAAAAGGGAAGTCCAGAAATTTTAGCAGAAATAATAATCCAAGTGATTGTAATGTTTTTAGGAATTCTTATTATCCACAGAATAATCACATTTATACCAACATATAGTGGCGAGAAATACACTGATTTCAGTGTTACAAATATTATTTTAGCTGTTTTAATGATTGTTCTAAGTCTTCAAACCAAATTAGGTGAAAAAGTCAGTATCATTGTTGACCGAATAATGGAGCTCTGGGAGGGACCACAAGACACGAAAAAGAAGGGCAAGAAGGGACATGGTAATGTCAAAGTGTCGCAGCCAATTTCACAACAGCAACCGCAAAGCGCAATGAATCAATCCATTAACACAATGGGAACAACATCAATAAACTCACTGCCACAACAATCAAGTCCGGATTTCAATAACATGTATCAGCAAGACAATACCCCTTTAATTGGCGCTGCTACCCCTGGAATGGAAGGTTTTGAGCCACAAGCAGCCAATTCTGGAGGTGGATTTGCATCGGCATTTGGTGGCGGATGGTAAATGCGACAACTTGCGGTGGTCAAAGAAGTATAGTTAACGATATACATCACTATAATTGAATATTGCCTCATTACTTAAGCTATATCTGTCATCAAATGATGAAGATGAATTTGCTCTTTGAAGTTTTTCATCAGTTACTCTTACATTATTTTCAAAAACATTATAAATATCATTATCTTGTTTATCCTCCACTGTATTTGTTTCTTTAAAACAACAGCAATAACTTGCTATTTTTTTACATAAATTACCAATCATTATAATAGAATTATATTATTATATAATAAATTATTTAAACTTATTTTATTATATAAATTATTATGAACTCAAATACTATAAAAAATACAAACTCATTAGATGTAGATAAATTAGAAAAAGCCCTTGATAATACTTCAAATGAGAGCATTATGAATTTTACTACTGAAAAAATAATGGAGTTGAATTGGAAAATATTGAAAGAGTTAAAATTAGATAAATCAACAGCATTGGAATATCTAAGGAAGCTGAAAGGTTACAAATATGTGGATGAATTACCTGAATTGAAACACGGTGGGTTTATACGCTGGATACCAATTACAGACCCTGATTATTTACCACTAAATCAATGTGGAATCGTTTGCGATATTGTAATTAGCGATGATGGAGTATTTATTACTTGTAAGAATTTTATGCATCGACATTATAATTTCAAGATGGATGATGTTATTATATTCCAGAAACTAACATCACAGGAACTAATCATATTGAGCGCATTAGACCATTTAGACAGTGAAGAAACGACAAGTAAAAAGACAACGGAATTAGAAGGAGGAGCAAATAATTTAGAAGACAATTTAGAAGGAGAAGAAGATTCAAGTGAAGAAGAAGATTTAGAAGAGGACGACTAAAGTTGTCTTTTAGGTTCACAATCCTTAAATAAACCTTTTATAAATTTTCCCTTATGTATCTTATTAATTTCCCCATTTGTTAGTTGCTTTCTAGTATGATGTGTTTTTTTACCGCGCCTAAAATGAGTTACACATTTGTATCCTTTACTACCCATAATATGAACCTTGTGAGTCTTTTTATTTAGGCCATGATGCTTATGTTGAACATTAGAATATCTGAATGCCATTTCTTATAATAATATATAATTATAAAATAATTATAAAAAAATAAAAATACCAAAATATAATATAAAATGAAGTTTGATAAGCATTCTATTATTCAATTATTCCATATTTTGTTAGTTGGTCCTCTTTTTCTATATGTAGGAATCAAGGGAACTACAATCATGAAACAAATGTTTACGTTTTTACTAGTATTAGGTGCATTCATTATGTCATATCATATGTATTTAGCTTACAATAAATACAAGAAAGGTGAAAGTGCGTGGATTAATTATATTCATTTCTTAATTATTGGCCCTTTGTTAGTATTTATTGGTTACCAAGGTTTAGAAACTCCAAGAAGTTTATTTGAACTTCTATTAATGTTGGGAATGGCGGCAATCGGATACCATGGATATTATTTGGCGCAAAATTTTTAAACTAACAAAAAATAAAATATTGCGTTAAATATATAAAATGGCCGGAGGCGCGGGAAGTTTAAGAACATTAAGAATATCGGGAGCAAATGGAAGTAAGACCATTGGCTCATTAGTTGCGAATGGGTCAAGTTCAGGAGGAGGCTCTACTATGCGTATGTATAAATACTACATGTCTTTGGGACAAACAACTCAACAATTTTATCAAAATGTTTTTGGACTCAGTTTTGGTGAATTCAGAGGACAAAGTCAATGGTTTAAACGTTAAATAGAACTCAGATTAAAATACTAATTTACAATATTGAAAATTATTATTTTTTTAACCATTGTGTTGTTAATACTTTAGCAACACTTTCTAATGCACCTTCACTCCAGCCTTGGTTTGCCGCAACAACTTCACCAACAACTAGTATATCAGGTAAAGGATGCTGGACTTGATGAATAAATTCACTTACAGATAAGTCTTTTGGTAGCGGACTATAATAATGTGTGCCAATTGGCCAATAAAAATCAAGCAATGCGGTAATTTGCAATGTCCCCAATGGAATGTTTAGCGTCTCTTCTAACAAATTTGCAAAAAATAAACGATTTTTCAAAGTATTCTTTAAATTATCTTTTAGCACCTCAGCATTTGCGTTATCTGAATAAGCTATCATATAAACACCTTTTTCCTTAGACATAGGAATAATTTTTTGTAGTGGACCAGAAACAATTGTATATGTAGGCACATATTGTCGCATAATATCAGCAGACGCCTTAGGAAACTTGGCATACAGGCGTAAAAATGGCTGTCCCTTTATATAATTATAAATACTAAACTGACTCTTATTTAATACTTGCGGAAGCAGCTTTTGTATACCAGTAATTGTAGTAGCTAATATAATCTTGTCGCAATAATATGTTGCTTCATTATCCGTTTTTAAAATATATTTTCCAAAACCTTCTAAATTTGTCTGAATACTAGTAACATTGTTAGACGCTCTAATAAATTGTGGTCCAATTTTATGTACTAATGTTTGTATCAATTGTTTCCAAGGAATATCAAGTCCATTTAACCCAGTTGAATTATCATCCATACCGTATTTATACAACATCTGTGATACATCTTCATTTTCATAATCAGTATACCCAGTAGATACAATAAATTGCTCATATAGTTTTGCTCCAAGAAGCGGCTTAGCAAATTGTTTAAATGTTTTTTTATCTTTACTTGTTTTATCTTTTTCATTCTTAATATAGTGATTTTTAAGCATTTTAAAAACCTTGTTCACATTCACAGGCTCACCAATTACCGCATAATTAACGTCTAATTTGAAATCTGTGTATTTAATATGTAGCTCTTGTAGTAACTTCTGTAACAAAATATCTTTATCTTTGCGGCCAATTCCAGCCCCTGTAACCACTGTAGTGCCATAAAACTCCTCGTTATTCATTCGCCCTCCAATCCATTTTTTCTTATATTTTTCTAGGACCAGGAAACTCTTATTGGGTGTCAAGTGTTGTATATTGTATGCACTGTATAAGCCGGCAATTCCAGACCCAATAATAATAATATCAAAATGGTTTTTATTCATTATAGTATATTTTTATTTAAAATAAAAATAAAAATATTTATTTGTTACTTCTTCTAAACTTAATAGTCCGATTTTTTTTACAAGTAAATTTACCACGAGTATAACCTTTGTTATTGATTATTGTCTTAGTGCAAACACCAATTGATTTAGCCTCATTGTGAATATCTACCTTCTTAATACATCTACAAAGTTTTTCAGCCATAATATTCTCGGCCTGTTTTTTTAGAAGCCGTTTAGACTTGGGGATTTTCATTTTATAAAAATTTAAAATATGAATGAAATCTTTATTGGTTAATTCATTAGACATTCGCGTCTATAAATATTCACAATATTTTATTTTTGGATTTATAATATCATAATATAATGTATGAACTGTAGTTCTAAAATTGTAGTATTTGATTTAGACGAAACCTTGGGATATTTTGTAGAATTTGGCATGTTTTGGGACTCATTAAAACATTATTATAAAAATAATCAGTCAAAGTTAGAATCTAATTTAGTATTTGACCAAACGTTTTTTAATAAGGTTTTAGATTTGTATCCTGAATTTTCACGTCCAAATATTATAAATATACTAAATTATTTAAAGAAAAAAAAACAGGACCAACACTGCCACAAATTAATGATTTATACTAACAATCAAGGGCCACCAGAATGGGCGCATCATATAAGGTCGTATTTTGAGGACAAAATTAACTTTTCACTTTTTGACCAAATTATTGGTGCATTCAAGGTAAATGGGAAGCAGGTTGAGATGTGTCGCACAACGCATATGAAAACACATAATGATTTTATTAATTGCACTAAAATACCTGAAACAACACAAATCTGTTTTATTGATGATATTTTTCACCCCGGTATGAGCAATGATAATATTTATTATATTCACATAAAGCCTTATGTATATGACCTGCCATTTGAGACAATTGTAGACCGATTTTTTTACGCGGGTCTAATCGCATTCGGTGACCCTACATCAATGAAGGATGCTCTTATTTCTGGGATGAAAAGATATGCCTACACGTATGTAGAGAAGTCGCATTTAGAGGACAAAATTGACGCAATGTTGTCAAAAAAAATACTGCATCATCTTCACGTTTTTTTCAATAAGAAGACTAATAGTGTCACTATGCGAGCAACTAATAAAACTGGTAATAAAAAAACTAGTATTATTAAAAAAAATAAGACTTTAAAAAACAAATGAATATTTAGTATTATACACGTAAAAAGTTCAAATACTGCTTGATTTCATTTAGATACGTAATAAGTATTTTATCAATTGCTGTAGTTGTTATTAAAAACATACCAGCGCTAAATGCTATTTTGCCATCCAATTCAGTAAAATTAATACGTCTAAATGGGTTAAAACGTAAAATAAGAAACAAACTAACATAGATTTTAACATAATACTGCATATCAGTTAAATATTGTGGTGCATTTGCGGATAGTCCAAACGCAATAACAAAATATAAAAACCATGTAAAGTATAACACAAATTGAAAGGCACTTGATTGGAATTTATGTAGGTCTATATTTTTGAAAAACATTATGGTTTATATATATATAATTTAACAAATTAAATATATTTGGTTGTTTTCTTTCTATTTTGCTATTCTTAAAAAAAGTTTAAGGTTCAATAATAGAAGTGATATTATCTGGATTGTCATTGTTGTCATAAATTGACAACGTGCGAGCACTCGGGTCCTCTGCATTCACATATTTTGGCATCCAATAATATGGTAGTAAATGCGATTGTCCAGGAAACTCCTTATCATAAATATGTTTGTAATACAACTTTTCTTTTTCTCTGGGGCTTAAATCACTATCAACCATAAAATTTTTAACAATGCTGTCTTGTAGAATATTAAATAGAGACTTGCCCTTGTTACTAACTCCATCACTAAATGCCTCCTTCTTTCTCCACAGGACTTCATCGGGTAACAATTTGTCCTTTTCAAAAGCACTTCGCAACAAGAATTTCTCCATTGTACCATTTGCGTTATGGTCACGAAACTCAACTGGTATTGACAAATAAAAATTCACAAATTCCTTGTCTAAAAAAGGCGTTCTCGGCTCTAAACCATTGGACGAAATACTTTTATCAGAGCGTAATACATCAAACATATGAATATCTTTTAGCAACCGATGTGATTCCTTATCAAATTCAATAGAATCGGGGCATTTATTCATATATAAGTATCCACCACATAATTCATCTGACCCATCTCCATTAAAAATTACCTTTGCATTACTATTTCTAGATATGAATTTGCCGAGCAAGTAATTACCCAAACTGGCTCTAATCGTAGTAACATCGTAACTTTCAATTGCCTTGATTACTTCCGGAATCACATCTGTCATAACATCCTCGCTTACAATAATCTCAGTGTGATTTGACTTGATATAATTTGCAACCATTCGCGCATAAACAACATCTTCTGAATCAACCAAGCCAATACTATACGTTTCAATATTAACCTTTGGTCTAGTATATCCTTTTGGGATATTCTTGCTATGTATTTTTTGAACCAGCGCTGTAATTAGACTACTATCCAAACCTCCAGATAACAATGTAGCAATTGGTCGCTCAGTATTTAAATATCGTTTTTTTACAGCAGACTCTAATTTATCGTGAATACCATTAATATAATATTGAAACCATTCATCTTTTGTTTTCTGATGGCTGTCAAATAATGCACGTGGATATGAAAAAGCAAATGAAGGCGTATGGTATTTAATAATTGGACCCATTAACCAGCTACTATCTATCTGAAAATGTTGAACATATGACCCGGGTGGGAAATACAACACAGGTTGTTCTTCTACATTTGCTATTTCGCAAATCATTTTGAGCTCTGACGCATATCCAATTAGACCATCCTCATTCTTGGAATTAAAATAATATAATGGTCTTACTCCATAAGGGTCTCTAGCAACAAAAATTGTATTCATTTGGTAATCATATAGTATAAATGAAAACACACCGTCAAGCATTTTGATTGCGTGCTCAATACCATATTTTCTATATAAATAGATTATAACCTCACAATCTGATTGGGTTGCTGGTTCCATGTCCATTAATTCATATAATTTCTTATAATTATAAATTTCACCATTACAAATTAAACTACAATTCCAAATATTTAGAGGTTGATTTGACAAACTAGTTAACCCATTAATTGCTAGACGATGAAACCCCTGAATAAATTGTTCACCTTCATGTAGCAATATTTCAGAGTGCTCTGGGCCACGTTTTTGCCCCTTTTCAAATTGCTCTTTGATAAACTCTTGGTCACTATTTTTATTTAAAACTGGTTTCTTCTCATCGGCAGCTGCCTTTTTCTCTTCAGCAGCCTTTTTTTCCTCAGCAGCCTTCTTCTCTTCAGCTGCCTTTTTTTCCTCAGCTGCCACCCTTTCGGCAGCCTGCTTTTTAGTTTCCTTCTTCTTTTTATCAGGCTTCTTCTCTTCAGTATCCTTTTTATCATCCTCCTTTTTATTATTAGAATCAGATTCTACATCCTTTTTATCATTTTCATTTTGGTCTGACTCATCTGATTTAAAATTTAATAGAGCAAAAACACCGCACATTGTAATATTAATACTATTAAGACGATTATATCTAATACATTTTCATTAATATATAATTTCTGTAAAAAACATTATTTTTTTTATTATGATAATATAAATCATGAACGCATTTGAATACAATGACCAAACCGCTTCTCAGAAGGCAAATACAATGAATATACGTGCATATAGTCGCAACATCCCAAGCAGCCAATTGCAACCCTATTTAGATGCAAGGTCTGTGTCAACTAAATATGCGTTGTTGCCTATTATTGATTTAAGAAATTCCATTGAGACACCTTTAAAACAGCAGGCAACCTTCAATCCTTCTCATACATTCAATCCTGGTAATGATTTTGGACCTTGGTCTGGTTTTGCCTCAAATGTAAATAAGGAGTCCGACTTAAGAGGGCAACTTAATGCAATTCAAGAATGTAGCCAGGCATTTTATGTGCCTAGTAGTAACAGTGATTTATACAAATATGGCTGGCAAAAAAATAACTCAATAGTTCAACCATTTCCTGAACTATTTAAGAAGGAACATTTTAGCCCATTTAATCCTAATCCCAAGTCTAAAGAAATTGGATATGGATTATTTAATAATGCTACTAGACAACAGGTTAAGGATTTGACCAAACCTACAACTATTTCTCAGGAAACTCAGGTAGTTCAAAAAAATCAAAAACCCCAGAAATAAAATACAATAAAATATAGTTTACAATAAAATTATATTCTATTATAAATTATTATTATATTGTAAAATGTCGGATGATTTAGTAAATCAAATAACACTGAATTTTTTAATTAGCAAACATCAGTTACAAAAACTTAATAAAAAGATAAAGCAAAAAGAGGAAGATGGTTTGAAGACGGATATGGAGATTTACAAAGACCAGATTGTTGAATTATTTACAAAAATGATAAATGATGAATTGCCTGATGATTTGTTAGAGGATGTAAAACACAGTTATAATTATTTTATTGAAAAGAGCATTTATTATCTTAAGATGAGATTACAGGCAGACACTAGTGCTAGCGATAAAACAGTCGCCAGCTTAGAAGAAGAGGAAACAGTCGCCAGCTTAGAAGATGAAGAGGATGAAGAAGAGGAAGATAAAAGCTCTAGCAATAAAGAAGATGAAGATGAAGATGAAGAAGAAACAGTCGCCAGCTTAGAAGAAGAAAAACCTGCGTGTCCAACTGTTTACAAAAAAACTAACAAAAACACCAAATCAAAAGGTGTTGATGATATTCAGCAACTGCCATTAGATTGGTTTAACAAAGTAAGACAATCATATAAACAAAATCAGATTATACCAAGGCAAAAAGACAAAGAATTTGTGTTGGAATCACCTACCAATTATAAAAATATAGAAAAGAAAAATATCAGTAATTTATATGAAGTCAAAACAAAAAACAAAAAGGATACAAAATAAACATAAATTAATAAGAAACAAGCAACGAGTTAAAAATAAAAGTAAAAAGACACACTCTAAAACCAGACAAACTAACAAAAAACATTTAGCAAATAATAATGAAATATTGTCTTTTCCAAAAGAAGAAGAAAATAAATCATTTAAAAAGCTTAATTGTAGTCCTAAGGGAAAAAATGAAGTAAAGGAATACACTTGTTATACAGACAATGACCTTCAAAAACTGCGTAATATGTGGAATGCTCGGCATCCCGACAAAAAGATTGTAACAAATGATTCCAAGGAAATATGGAGTTTATTAAAGAACTATTATTCTAACATTTGTAATAAGGAGTCGTGTTGGGTAAGACAGATGACAAAGGGAACTAAAATGGAGAAAGAATTGCTAGAATCGTTTTCTCCTGTGTCTCCGGAAGATTGGAAAAAGAAACCTAATGAATGGTTATCTAGTATTGACATTATTGAAGTTATGAACCAATATGAAAAAACATATAAATGTTTTGATTTTCTAGGACCATCGCCAATTGACTATGATACTCATAAATTATATGGCGAGTGTGTATGGGAAGAATTATGTCATTTTAGTCTTGCTGAGCAAATTAAGAAGGGTAAGAATAAAATCGGTGTTATTTTCAACACAGACCCACATGATAGAGGTGGTGAACATTGGATATCTTTGTTTATAAATATAAAAAAAGGCACCATATTCTTTTTTGACAGTGCAGGAGACAAGGCACCTAATCAAGTAATGAAATTTGTTAATATGGTTATAGACCAAGGACGAAACTTGCCTCAAAAAATAGATTTTCAGTTTGACCAGAATCATCCAGTAGAGCATCAATATAAAAATACAGAATGTGGTGTCTATTCGCTCTTTTTTATAATACATATGTTAGAAGACAATATAACGTCTCATTATTTGAAGACACATATATTAAAAGACGAATATATGCAACAATTTAGAAAAGTGTATTTTAATGAGGATTTGTAAATAATACATTGTAAAAAATAACAACATAAAAATTTCGTTGTTATTTTATAATATACACACAAATATGCAAGCAAGTCAAAATTCAGTAAGGCATTTTACTACAAATAATAATCTAACAATGTTATGGGAGGTTTTGTTAGATGAGCTCCATATTAATAAATCTCCAAATTCATCAGCAGTTGTTCAAAATATTAAAACTGTTTTTGACGGAAATATTAGTCTTTTTACTTCTAGAGCAAATCCAAGTTCTGGAATAATGAATTTAAACAAACAGTTCCTTAACCAAGTATTAATTGCCGTAAACCAGCTATTTCCTAATTTGAAACAAGAGCAGCAAATGAAGCTAATAAACATTAGCGATGAGGTTTTAGAGGAACCATATAAAGTAGAAGATATTCATAATGCAAGACAAAATAATTTTGAAAAACAAGTAACCAATAAACGCCTTGAGTTTGAGAACTCAATTAATATAAAAAAACCACCTGTCATTGACTTTACAGATAAGACTGAGCCTGAAATAAAGATTACTGAAATGGAGGCATTAATTTCAGAAACAATGGCAAAAAGAAAATTTGATATAGAACAGATACAAAATGTTAATATAAATGCATCTATACCAGCAAGTGAAAAGCCTGTAAAAAAGGTTTCTTTCAATGAAAATAAGAACATTACATTACATATTAATGAAATTGAAAGTGTAAACCAAGAAGATAGAGAACAACAAGAACAACAAGATACTTATAATATTTTCAGTAAACTGAAAAAAACTACTACTATTGAAAAATCAGAAAATAATGATTCAAGACTAAATGATATTGAATCAAAACTAGATAATCTTGTTAAAATGGTCCAAAAATTGTCATCAGATTTACAATTATTTATGAATCAAGAAAAACTTGGGCATTAGTTTTTAACAATTTCGTAATTCATACCGTCCCTGGTCTTCACTAATTTACCAATGGGTTCTCTAAGTTGTATAGCCGGATTTTCCATTACTGCCTTAACGTTTTCATAGTCATATACTTGTTTTGTATCCATTCGTAACATATATTGTTTACCATATTTGTCTGAAAATGGCCGCGCATCCCATTCTATTACGGTCTTATTTATTGCCGCAACGGTATCATTTTCATCCTGAGTATAATTTGGATTATATGAAAAATCTGAAGCCTTTGCATTATCAAACTTCAAGCATACTAATTTCTCATTTGTATTTGATTTTACATAGGTTGCACAATCAATAGATGATTCCTTGATACCTTTTAATAATTGATATGACAGTTTTTCCTTGATTGTTGAAATTTCAAATAATTTTTGGTCCGATGTTTGCACTGGATAAGGTGCCAATTTACTTCTATCTTGTGACTTGATACGCAATTCCACAGCATATTCACTATCCAATTGTGCTTGAGTGAATTCCATAATGTAAATAAACACATCAACCGTTTGCATTTCTTTTGGCAAATCCTTGTGACTGCAAATACGTCTGGCGCGACCAATGACTTGTTCAACACGAACTGGATGCCAATATGGCTCCATAATATGAACATAACGTGTATTACGTAAATTAATACCTTCTGAACCCGCGGCTGTAATCATAAGCACCTTTATGATTTCACCCAAATTATTATCCGAGCTCTTGCGACGTAACTGGGCAGCAATATTGTTAGGCACATTGTCCCACATTCCGTTATAAATATTACGAATAATTTCCCTCTCTTCAGCCTCTTCTGTTCCTGTGTATAATGCAAAAGTAGGTTTTCCCATTTCTTCCTCACTCATATTTAATTCCCAACTATCTATACCAGTTTTTTTAATTTTGAATTGAGCAAATCCATTTGCTTCAAGAACAAGCGAAAAAATACCTATCCCTTCCATTGACCTGAATTGACTGTATACAAGATGGAGACCCATATAATCAAGACTTTGAATATTATTGAGCATTGCCAAGAATTTTGGACTGTATATTTCTAATTTCCCAGGGACCAAATATTGCGATTTATACTTTCTAAGATAGTCGTATGCCAATGTAATTGCCTCTTTATAATCGGCATCCCCCATCGCCTCTAACATTTCATCACCTTCTAATTCGTCTCGTTCTCTCAAGTTGGCATCAACATCTTTATAGCCTTGTAACGCAACAGCTTCGTCTTCTTTATCAGATTCAGATTCAGATTCAGATTCAGAATCGGAGTCAGAATCTGTATCTGGTCCACCACCAGGTCCTTCACCAGGCTTTGCCCCTCCTTTCCTTTTCTTTTCTTCCTTTTCTTTTTGCTTTGCTAAAGCTTTTTCTTCCTTTTCTTTTTCTTTTAAAGTTCTTAACTCTTCTTTTTCTCTTTCTTTTAAAGCTCTTGCTGCCTCTTTTTCTAAAACTTGTTGCTGCTTTGCCAAAGCTTTTTGTTCCTTTTCTAGCTCTATTTGTTTCTTCTTTTGCTCCTTTTCTGACTCTAGTTGCTGCTTCGCTAAAAGTTTTTCATTCTTCTCTAATTCTTTTTGATTAATAGCAGGTGGTACAATAGCTACCTTTTCAACAACAGGTTCAATAATTTTGTTACCAACAATTTTGCTCCCTTTCATTTCTATTTGTGCTGCATCTTTTACATTACCTTCAGTATCATAATTAGTTATTAAAACAAACTTCTTTTTAAATAGCTTTGGAATAGGGCGCCCAGGGGGCGTTGGCATCACAAAATTACATGCCATACGTGAAAAAATACGATAAGTAGATGACGGCTCTTTAAATGTGCCATTTTTGTCAATAGCACCATTATCCCCTTTTGTTTTAGGTTTATTCTCAGATTTTCTTTCATCAAACCGATACATTTCATATTGCTTAAATTGATAATCACTCATAGGAATTTCAATAACATGGCGATTAAAATCTTTATCATATGCCGGTAATAATTCTTCTTGCGCACTTCTAAAATATGATGTTAGACCAATAATACGTCTTTTGAACTTTTCAATATTAATAATATTTCCAGTATTTTTATCAATAAATATATTCATAAACTCTTCAAATGAATCGGGGAGTGCCTTGTTTACCTTAAATTGCAGACCGTTTTTATTTATATGTATTTTATATTCACCCAACCTCTCATCAACATCTTCTAAAAAAGCCGCATCACTTTGATAAGCACGTTCTGGTTTTCGTGTCTTACCTTTTTCTTTTTCAGACTTGTCTTTCTTTTCATTTGTTACACCTTGATACCCAGAGCTCTCTTTTATTTTACTTGTAAATCCGAATGGGTTTCTGGTAATAGTCATAATTTTAGAACTAGCAGAATAATCAATGTAATCTATTATTTTATCATTTGAAAACATTTTTTGGAGTGTTTCTTTTGTAACCTTTATACCAGTATCAATTGTTAATGGAAATTGCCAAGTTTTAATATATCCTCTTAAAATGTTAAACAAGACAGCTATTTCGTTTGGATAGTTAATAATTGGTGTTCCAGTTAATAATACAACACGGCAGTTATTTGCTCTCATTAAATACTCGTATATTTGGATTGCTAATGGCTCGGCCGCTAATGTTGACTCATTGCGCTCTTTTTCACTTTTTTTACTTTTATTATTTAGTTTATTAACAATCCTACTAATTAAGTTATGAGCCTCATCAATAATAACAATAGAATTATCAAAAATATTATTTTCAAAATCATTTGTTAGTTCTTTAAAACTATTTCGGCGCAAACCGTTGTAATTTATAAATCTGTATTTTTGTCTTATCATTTCATCTAGCTGGTCATTCAAACTCTTCTTATCAGTTGTAGACAATTCACTGTAATTATTGGGTTTTGTTACATTAGTTAACCAAGCACCTCGTCTTCTTGTAATGAAATCAGTTGTTTTAAATCCTAAAACCGAAGCCAATGCGTTTGTATACTCCGGATTTTCTTCAACAGATATCCATTCCCAATATTGATTTTTGCGATAAATTAGGTCGCCGCATTTCTTAATTTCTTCTAAATAATTACGTTGAAGTGATGCCGGTGTCATAATAATAACTTGTTTACCGCCACTCTTTATTCCCTCAGCAATAGCAATAGAACTGCAGGTTTTACCTGAGCCTAAACCGTGAAATAATAGCAAACCTCTATAAGGTGTATTCAAATTTATATAATCTCGCACTATTTTCTGATGAGTTAACAGGCCAATTTCACCGGTATCCTTTCCAATATCTTCACAAGATATATTATTACTTTCATCTAGCATATCGTCCTTATATTGACCAAAAAGGTCATTAATAAAACCAACAAATTTTTCACGGTTATTCATGTAATAACTTGGCGCAATTAGATTGTATTCAGGCAGAGGAGGAAGACGGTTTGGCAATGATGTGTCGCCAATTGTTATCATTGCTTCTGGACCAAGTGGTATAACATTGGTTGGCACTCGTTTAGCAACGGTTCTAGTTTTTTTTGGTGCCTGTTCTAAACCTTGTTCTAAATCCAATTCCAACCCTTCTTCACCCAATCTAGGGACTACATCAGCTTCTGGCAATACTTCTTCATCCTTTTCTTCGGCTATTCCTAATTTCTTACCAGTAAGTTTTTTAATAACTGGTTTAGCAGTAGAAACAACTGGGGCTTTGGGCTCCATAAATGATGCTTCTTTTTGCTCAGGAAATTTCTCAGAAACAAGGGAAATTTTTCGCTGTTTTAACATTGCCAAAGCATCTTTTGCTTGTTGTCCATTGTCTAATTCCATCGTTAAAACTGTTTTTTTCTCAGGATTTATCTTTTGTGTTTGAGAATTGGCAACAATTACAACTTTAACATCTGTCTTTTCTGCCAAAATAGGCTTCTTTAAAAGACTTTCTTTTAATATTGCTAAATTCATTGCTTATATAAAATCAATATATAAATTTTTGTATTTTTACACCTTTCCATTTACACCTTTTTATTGTCTTGGTTAGTTATCACTATCTGAAGCAGAATCGTGAACAAAATCATTTGGACTGCTCGCAATAGAAATATCATTATTCTGTTTAACAAATTCAATTGCTGACATACATGCCGCCTGTTCTGCCTTACGTTTAATTTTATGTTGTCCTTCCCCCATAAATACAAATATTTTACCGTGCTGAGCATAATGGTCCTGAATAGCCTTAAATGTCTTTATCTCGGTTATATTTATTGCATCACAATGCCTTACATTGTGGATTTGCTGACCTAGACACAAATAAACACCCATCCTGAATCCTTCATCTGTGTCGTGCTCTATTTCCACATAATGCGGAGTTACCTTGAATTCCTTCTGTATCTTGACTTGAAATATATTCTTGTAATTGTCATCATTTTGTATTAATTCGGTCCAATTCACATGCTTCTTAAATACATTTTCAATGAATTTTTGTGCCATTTGGAATCCTGGTCCTGAAGAAAAGAAATTATTAAACCATCCTTCTTCATCCTTTACCCCCATCTTATTGTAATCGTGAAACAATGCGCCTACAAATGACTCAAATAAGCACCCTAATTTCTTCAGATTTGTGCGTATCTTCTTTTCCTCAGCATTCCTTGAAATAATTAACCACTTATGAAGTCCCATCTCATATGCGATTTTACCTATATTCTCATTCTTTACGATGGCAATTTTCTTCTCTGTCATAAATCCCTCATCCTCTTTAGGAAAACGGCGATACAATTCATATTTTGTAGTCAGTTCTAAAACACCATCACCAATGTATTCAAGACGTTCATTTGACTTGCTACTTAGAGGCAGACAATCTGCCGGCTTTTCTACAATCGTAATATTCTGCAACAAGTTCTCAAATTGTGGCCGCTTAGTGTAAGAGCGGTGAATAAATGCACGTCTATAAAATTCCATATTATGAACTTTGGTTGGCAGTCCATATCGTGTGAGAATAGATTGAACATCGCTCAATGTAATCTCAGTATTCAATGGATTATATGGGTTGAATATCAGACCATCTTCGGTCTTAATAATGTCGTCGTCTAGTTTTGCGTCAGTGTTCATTTTGTATTTATTATAATATATTATGTAGGTAAGTGTTTAAGCTGGTTTTAAATATAATATTGTGCGTATTATATTTTGTGAAGGCAAGATACAAAGGTTTAGGAATTTTAAAATAACTAAATTTATTATTTATTTTGTATTTTTTAAAATAAAATGTTTTTGTATTATATACCATGGTTTTGTCAAACGGTCCTAAAGTAGTTCGTAATATATCATCTCTTGTCAACAGAACAAATGTTTGCGGTGGAAATAAAAAGGGCGGCCTCGCGTCGTCAGTTGGCGCCTACGTGTCGTCTAATCCGAACATGATTGGCGCCACAAACACCCAATACGGCTTAGTCTGCAAGGGTAACTTCAGTAACCCATCTCAAAGTGCGTTGAGAGCTATTAGACGATATTAAGTCTAATAGAAAATATATTATTGTTAAAAAATAATTTAATAAGATACTTATTACATTATTATAATGCTTATAAAGATTGATACAAGAGAAAGAGAACTCATTAAGAAATGCGAGGATTTGTTAGTTGCTGTTCCTGCTTTCAAGGATTTAAAAATAGAAATTCATCAATTGCCTTTAGGTGATATTATTATTTGTTCTAATTCAAATAATAGTCAAAATGATAACATTCTTGTGGAGCGCAAAACGTTATCCGATTTGGCTGCTAGTATAAAAGACGGTCGCTACGAAGAGCAATCCTATAGACTTAATGGATTGCCGCTACATAATCACAATATTATTTATTTGATTGAAGGTGATTTAGGCAAATTTAATTCATTTAAGGAACGTATTGATAAACAAACTATTTATTCGGCGATGTTTTCAATTAACTATTTTAAGGGCTTTTCATTGATGAGAACTAACACAATTGATGAAACTGCATTTATGCTTTGTAATATGGCTTACAAAATTGGAAAAGAGACGACTAAGACACCATACTTTAAAAATAAAATAGCTGAAGAACAAGATAAAATAGAACAACTTGTAAAAGAAGATGATGGAAATAATTCAATAGAAACAGCAACCAATTTAGAACCACAACATAATTTAGAAACAGCTTCAAAAAACTATTGCTCTGTAATTAAAAAGGTCAAAAAGGATAATATTACTTGTGAAAATATTGGCGAAATTATGTTATGCCAAATACCCGGTGTTAGTTCAGTATCAGCAATGGCTATTTTAGGAAAATTCAAAACATTGCCAGTATTAATAAAATCAATCCAAGAAGATACAAAATGTTTAGAGGGTATAACCACGTGCGACGCTAATGGCAAAACACGAAAAATTAGCAAGACTGTTCTAGCGTCTATAGTAAAATTTCTGTCATAAAATTACATAGTTTGTAAAATTTCGCTAAAATGTTTTGTTTTTTATAACAAAAGTATATACTATATTATATAACAAATGAATAAGGAAGCAGAAGACTGGATTTTATTATTATTGGTTTTATTTTCCCTATATTTTTCGTATTATATGTTTAAAACATATTTTGGCAACTCAGTTGTAGAAGGTTTAGAAAATAACAAAACTAAGGTTGTAAATAAATTAACAGTTAATTCAAAAGGCGCTTTGGAGTCTTTGCAAAAAACAAATGAAGACATTGGAAACGAAATACTTTTAAGTAATCCGGAATATAATGATAATTATAGTAAAATTTGCACTGAACTTATAGATAATGTTAACCTTAAAATGATTAAAATAGCCGTTAATTTAGACCCAACAAATGATGCTGTATTCATTAAAAGTCTTGCTGATTTGAACACAATGAATCAAGCTAAATCATCATTGGACGATATTGTTGATTATATTAACAACTCTGAAACATCAGATAATAAAAAACAAACCAATTAAATAATTTATAAATTATATTTTACTTATAAATTATCAATTTTTAGGCCTTTACACAGTTTATGCTACACGTATGTTTACTTCATTATCCTTATAATACCCCGCATCTACTAACGCTTGAGTATATTTTGTTCCACCCCAATTTGGATCCATCGGATTATCACTATACAACATATTCGCATCCGAATTCTTCATCTGGTCCAAAGGGGTTGTTGAGCCTACATAGAAGGACGATTGGTCAAATGAAGGATAACTGTTAATATTATATGGCTTATCTGCCTGTGTAGCATCTACTAAAGGAGTAAACTTCATTGGTAATGGCACAGGGGTTGTTGGCGGTAAACCACCCTGTGACTCAGTAACACTTGGTCTCACCTTGTAAACACGATTGCCTTGCGCATCATATGTGTTCTGAACATATAGCACAGGGCAACGAATACCAGCGCCACGTTGCCATGACAGGAATTCGGTATATTCTTCTAAATTACTGAACTCAATTGGATTCACACCAGGTACTTCTGCAACATTAGAATTGTATAAATAATATTTAGGCCCTTTTTGAATTAAAATATTAGGACATCGTTGTTCACCATTCATTGTTGTTAATCCTTCTTTTGAACCATTATTTAGATAAAAATTGAGGCCTAAACAAAATACAATTATTGTGAATAATAATACAAATGGATTCATTTTATAATAATTATATATAATATTTTTCACAAGGTACAAAATATTATTTTTGTACAAGATACAGGATAAATTTTATACAAGATAATAATTTGTAACAATAATATATAATGATTGTTATACATGCCGATTCACAATCATCAGCCAATGAAGTCAATAAACTTGTTGATAGTGGTGCTGATGTATTTATGCTTATTTATATGGACGGATGTGGTCCATGTAATGCTACGCGTCCCGAATGGGCAAAATTAGAAAGTGCGTTAAAAACACAATATAAACACAATAATCGCCTTGTAATTGCCAGTGTTAATAGTAAAGTAGTTGATTCGGTTAAATATATAGGAGATATTAATGGATTTCCTACAATACTGTATTTATCGCAAAATGGAAAACAAATGGAGCAGTATGAATCTAGCTCCATCAAAGATAAACAACGTAATGTTGACTGCTTTATGAACTGGGTAGAAAGTCACGTTGGAAAAGTTGTCTCGGAAAGTAGTCACCAAAATGTTTTGAAAAGAATTACAAAAAGACATATTCAGTCAAAACAAAAACAATCTAGAATAAAAAGACAATCTAGAAGAAGACAATCTAGACAAAAAGGAAGACAATCTAATAGACGTTATTACCGAAAATAATAAATAATAATTAAAATGTAATTATTTAGTATTTGTAGTATATAGAAAATGGATGATGTGGATATAATTACATGTGTATTAATAGTTATATGGATTTCCTTATTTTTTTATATTAATTATCTGTCTGTAAATTTTGATGATTTTTTATCTAGTAATAATGCTACTATTATAATCAAAAATATAATAAGTTTTATATGGTTTTCATTTTTGGTATATATGTTTTATTGGATAATTGATTTTAGTTTTTATAAGACTAAAAATGGAGATAATAAATCTGATATCCCAGTTTTACAATGCATTTTTTGCGGATTATATGCTTTTTTATTCATTGTTTGTATGAACACAATACCAAGTAATAATGTAATTAGTGGCTGGTGGTTCTTTGGTATTGGATTTATAGGTGTCATATTTGGATTTATATATTATTTTAATTATTTGAAAGAATTAGGAATGGCATTTTTTTCAGACCAAAAAAGTGAAGATAAAAGTTGGAGCCCTCAACAACATTTTATCACGGTATTTTCGCCAATTCTTCGTTTCATAATAAATAATAAAAAGGATAAAAAGGGTGATAATGATGATAATGGTGATAATGGTGATAATGGTGATAATGGTGATAATGGTGATAATGGTGATAATGGTGATAAGGGTGATAAAGGTGATATAGATGAAACAACAACTAACAATAACCCAAATAGCATTAAAAATTTTGATAATGAGAAACTGTTATATACTTTATCAATATATGCCAATAAAATTGTAGATGTAGTAATTAAATAGAAAAATAAGACAAAATACAATTATTTTAGTATAATGTATATATAATATAAATTATGACTAAAAAAAGTAAGGAAACTCCAGAGGCAAAACAGAAAAGAGAGGCTGAACAGGCCAAAAAGAACAATCTTATTTTAATTGATAATATAATGTCACTAATATCGTCCAGTATTTTGTGTTTTATTATCCCGATATTAATAATTAATTTTGTTATAGTAGCTGTAATAAAAATTGTATTGGGTGAAACTAACACATTACCACAAACAAAAGAAATATTAGATATTGCTTATTCAAAAGCATTATGTGTTGATAATTTAAATATTGTAGACCCATTAAAAGGTGTTATTAAAAGTCAATACAATACAATGATATCAAAAATTATCAGTATTGCAAATAATTTTCTTGAAATGGAATTGAGCACACTTCCATTTAGTATTACAATAGAACAAGGAAATTTAGAGGCTATTGTGAAAAATATTGGCAATATTGGAGAACAAATACCCAAATCAGATAAGGTCGCGATTAGAACCACTTTTGATAAACCAAATGAAAAATGTAGCACAGAAGTAAAATCATTGCCTGATTTAATTAACGTTATTGATATACAAGATTTGATGAGTAAAATACCTGGACTAGAAGGAGTAAATTTAAATGATTTACCATCATTGGCAGACGCACATAAAGGAATAACAGAAGAAGCAAATAAATCCTTTGACAATTTTGGATTTAAAGATGCTATATCAAAAGATGGACCTAATCCATTTAATAATCAAGAACTTGTTGCGCAGATGAAAATGTTAAAACCCCAATAAATATACTTAGAGTTATTTGTGTGTACAACAAAATTTGATATTTATTATAATTATTATAATAAACATTAAATTTTTACAAACTATGTGTTTATAAACCCGGTTAGCTCAGTTGGTAGAGCGCAGGACTTTTATCAAAAGTTAAAGGTTATCCTGTGGTCGAGGGTTCAAGTCCCTCATCGGGTGTTATTATTTTTATTATTATTTTTATTATTAAGTTTATCGCAAAGCATACTTATCAATTGTTACTGCTTTGGTAACATTTCTTACAATTTTTTCAATGTTATCCTGTTGTTCTTGTTCTGTAACACCTGACATTGCATTCATAACTATTTTGTTATATTTGTCGTATTTTTTAGTTGTCGGGTCCTTGCATGACGGATTCTCTTTAACCCATTCATTGATTTGTTTTATATTTTTAAATGCCACCTTTTTAATTGCATTTTTAATCAAAGACTTATCTTCCGTTTCCTTTATCCATTCATCATTATCTTTAATGTAAATGACCTCTCGCTTTGAATCACTACAATGTATGGGTCTTAAATGAACACCTAACGCATTAATTCCTTTTACAAATATTTTAGAAACGCCATCAGCATAACCTAAATTCGCAAATTCCTCCAAGTCCGACAAATTCATTTTGATTGATTCCACAAATTCATTAATATTCAAGGCATCTTTACACTGTTCATTCAAAAAGAAATTTAAGTTGAATGATTTGTTATTACAATTGTTGTTAATATTGTTAATATTGTTAATATTGTTATTTATAGTATTCATTGTTTCCTTCTTAAGTAATTCCAAAATTAAGGTCTTAAAGTCTTGGTTTTGTTCATGCATAAACTCCTTCAATGTTTTATTCTCATTTACTAATGTATTAATCATAGTTGTATTGGTATTATTTGTATTATTATTGCTAGACGTATGGGTTACACATTTTTTATTATGTTTCCAAATTCCGCTTTGAGTAATGAATTTTTTGCCACATTCACACTCGAAATTGGGGATTTTTGGGATTTCCGTTATTTCCAAAATAATTCCATTTTGGGTTTTTTTATGTTTTGATGTGGACAAATGTTTCGCATAATCTTTTTTGTTATCTGTTTTGTATTGACAAGAATCGCAACAAAAATTGGGGATTTTTTGGGACAAATTTATTTCCATTTCTGCTAAATACTGAGGATATTTTATTTTTTAAAGAAAAACTGTAAAATTTATCATCACAATGTTTTTGATAAATAAAAATATTTGTGATGGTTATGGTGACAATGTGAAAAAACAGGGGTTTTCAAAACTTTTTCGGGGGTTTCATTTTTGGACATTTTTAAAAATGTCCATTTTTTGATTCCCTTTTTACTTTTTGGAAAAATTATAAAACTTTGTATATAAACAAATATAAATAATATAAATGTAAATCAATGTTATAAAATGATACTAACTATGCTAACAAAATCATTAAAATGAGAAAAATATAATTTCACCTAGACAAATTTCAAAAACTAAACTAAACAAACCAATAAAAATTGAATTAAAAATAGCCCAAGTATTAAATTAACAAATATAACAATTAAAAATGGCATCAACGTTGGAACATACTTTTAAATTATTTGAGTTCAACGTGTATAATAGTAAGGGGGCTAGTCAATCTAGTGAAGAAGATAGTGATGATAATGGTCTTAGTTCTTTTAATAAAGATAATTCCACATTTGCAATACAAATGTTTGGAATAAATGAACAAGGAGAAAAAGCATCCATATTAGTAGAAGAATATCAGCCTTTCTTCTACTTAAAAGTAGGTGACAAATGGACTAAAAGTATTAAGGACCAATTTGTAACACATTTGAAGGCCAAGATTGGCAAATATTATGAAAATTCTATTACTGAATGTAAGCTAATTGAGCGCAAAAAGTTGTATGAATTTGACGCCGGTAAATTGCACCGTTTCATTCAAATAAAATTTGCCAATGTGCCTGCTTATAACAAGGTAAAGAATTTCTGGTATAAAGATAACATCAATTCAGAAGGTGAAAAAGAGCGCGGTCTGATACCGAATGGCTTCTGGTTTAAGGACTGTTATGTAGAATTATATGAAGCAAATATCCCCCCTTTGCTACGTTTCTTTCATTTGCGTGAAATTAGTCCATCAGGTTGGGTAGCGCTTCCTGCTAAAAAGACATTTGAAATCAAGGGCTCTTTAAAAACAACTAGTTGCGACTTTGAGTTTTCAATTAATTACAAAAATATTATTCCTTTGAATGATAAGGAAACTCGTGTGCCTTACAAGATTATGAGTTTTGATATTGAAGCTAGTAGTAGTCATGGAGACTTCCCTGTGCCAATTAAATCGTATAAAAAGTTGGCAACAAATATTGCCGACTATTTTGCGAAAATGACATCTGATATAACCCCTGTATCATGCAAAACATTATTGTCTGATATCATAAGAACCGCATTTAATCTAACCGAGAATATAAAGCCGGTTCCAAATATAGACCTAGTATATTACAAAGGAAAATCATTATCAAGGCAAGATTTAGATGTAAGAATAGAAGAATGGTTGAAAACAAAGATTAGAGACAGAGAGGATAAAAATGACGACACGCATTTGATAGAGGCACTATTTGAAAACGCGAACAAGGCGCTTCAAATTAAGGAAAAGGAAGAAAAAGAAAATAAGGAAAATGATGATGATGATGATAACTCAGATTCTGATTCGGAAACAGAAGAAATAGTAGAAGAAGATGGCCCGAAATATTTCAGCCAAAATAGCTTTAAAGCCGAATCCTATAAAAACAGACAATCAACCATTGTGGATATAATGTGTGACAAGAAGTTTGAGCGCGAAGGTAAAATAAACGAGCTCATCTTTGCCCTAAGAAACAATTTTCCGCAATTAGAAGGCGACAAGGTCACATTTATTGGCTCTACGTTTGTAAGATACGGTGAAAAAGAACCATTTTTGAATCATTGTATTGCTCTAAATTCTTGTGACTCATTAGACGGCGTCGTGCCTAATTCGCAAATAGAGACATACAATTCTGAAAAAGATGTATTAAATGCGTGGACAAATCTGGTTCAACGAGAGAATCCAGACATTATTATTGGTTACAATATATTCAGTTTTGATTACGAGTTTATGTTTCGCAGGTCACAAGAATTAGGTTGTACTGAAGATTTCTTAAAACTATCTAGAAACAAAGACGAATTGTGTGCTACAATTGACTACAAGACGCAAAAGATGGAAATAGACAAGAGCAGTATTACGTTGGCATCTGGCACATATGATTTGTCAATTATAAAAATGAATGGCCGACTACAAGTTGATATGTTGAACTGGTTTAGACGAACTGAGAACTTAACATCTTACAAGTTAGACTATGTTGGCGGTCACTTTATTGGCGATTATGTCAAGAAGTTGGAGCACCAAGAAAACGGAAATACTCGCATATATACGGTTAATATGACCGGTCTACAAACAGATAGTTTCATACATTTTGAGGAAATAAATCATTCATCAGACTATTACAAAGATGGCGCAAAATTCCGCGTGTCATATGTAAACAAAACAGAGGGATGGTTTGAAGTGGATGGACTAGAAAATCCGAAGGCAAAAGCCGTCAAATGGGGTCTGGCAAAGGACGATGTGTCACCTAAGGATATTTTCAGGATGACAAATGAAGGTCCTACTGCTCGTGCTGTCATTGCGAAATACTGTATTCAGGATTGTAACTTGGTCCAGCATCTGTTTTCAAAGGTGGATGTTGTTACGGATTTGGTAGAGATGGCAAAACTGTGTAGTGTTCCGATGAGTTTCCTAATCTTCCGAGGCCAAGGCATCAAGCTGACAAGTTATGTAGCGAAGAAATGCCGGGAAAAGGGTGTATTAATGCCGGTGATTAATAAGGGGTCTAAAGATGATGGTTATGAAGGTGCCATTGTTTTAGAACCAAAATGCGGATTATACTTAGACAATCCGATTGCTGTTGGTGACTTCGCATCACTGTATCCAAGTTCAATGTTATCGGAGAATTTGTGCCCTAGTAGCAAAGTGTGGACAAAGATATACGATTTGGCTGGCAATTTAGTGACAGAGACAGGTACAAAGAATGACCAAAAGAATGACCAAAAGAATGACCAAAAGAATGATTATCTATACGACAATCTGCCTGGTTACGAATATGTTGACATCCGATTTGATACATTCAGATATTACAGAAAGAATCCGAAGGCACGTGCTGAAAAGATTAAGAATGGCTACAAATTGTGTCGGTTTGCGCAACCATTACACAACAAAGATAAAGTCTTGGAAGAGAAAGCAATTATGCCTTCTATTTTACAAGAACTATTAAAGGCGCGAAAGGACACAAGGAAGATGATAGAGAAAACTGATGATGACTTTATGAAAAACGTACTTGATAAGCGACAATTAGCTTATAAGGTGACGGCCAATTCATTATATGGTCAACTTGGTGCCAAGACAAGCACATTTTACGAGCCGGATATTGCTGCATCAACGACTGCTACTGGACGGCTATTGCTGACGTATGCGAAGCGCGTAGTTGAAGAATGTTATGGAGACACTACAGTTGATACCAAATATGGTCTAATAAATACAAAAGCCGAGTACGTTTATGGAGATAGCGTGGCAAATTATACACCAGTTTATGTAAAACATAATAACCTGATTGACATATTAACTATTGAAGAATTGGCCGTTAAATATGGCAAAAATAATTGGGTCAAATGTTCTGAGCCCGGTAAACAGGATAAGGAATTCTGTGAGCTGGAATCTGTGGAGACATGGACTGAATCAGGGTGGACCAAAATGTTTCGTGTTATTAGACACGAGTTAGCATCGCATAAGAAAATGATGAGAATTTTGACACATACTGGATGTGTTGATGTAACTGACGACCATTCACTTGTAAGAGCAGATGGAACTGAAATATCACCAAAAGATGTTAAAATTGGGTCAGAGCTTTTACATTATCCGTTTCCAAAAAATGAAATAAAAATAAATGCCGTATCTATTGAAGAGGCAAAAATATTAGGATTCTTCTTTGGAGATGGTAGTTGTGGAGAGTATACTTGTGTGTCAGGAAAAAAATCTAGCTGGGGATTAAATAACGCATCATTATTATTATTAGAATCTTATCAGGTTTTATGTCAAAATGTATATCCTGAGTTTACCTGGGTAATTATGGATACGATAGAAAGCTCTGGTGTATACAAACTGGTACCAAAGTGTAATAATGAATATGGTAAAATTGCCAATTTTGTAAGAATGTATCGTAAAAATATGTATTATGAAAATAGCAAGGCAAAAATAATTCCTGACTTTATATTGAACGCATCAGAAGATATACAAATTGCTTTTTGGGATGGACTATATGATGCTGATGGAGACAAAAGTAAAAATATTCGTGTTGACCAGAAAAACCAAATAAGTGCTTCACATATAGCATTCTTGGCATCGAGTATTGGATATGATATATCTATTAACACACGAGCAGACAAACCAAATGTTTTTAGAATAAATATGTCAAAGAGTAAAATGCGAAGAAACTCTATAGCTATTAAAAAAATACATGAACTTGAATATTCAGGATACGTATATGATTTAACAACAGACAATCACCACTTTGCCGCAGGAATAGGAAATATGATAGTTCACAATACGGACTCAGTATTCTTCACATTCAACCTACAAGACAAAGAAACTGGCGAAAAAATTATTGGTACCAAGGCCTTAGAATTATCCATTGAAATCGCGAAAGAGGCATGTCATAACGTGTCGAAGTTCTTAAAACAACCTCACGATTTTGAATACGAGAAGACATTCTTACCGTTCTGTCTGTTGTCAAAGAAGCGTTATGTTGGCATCTTATATGAGCACGACCCTAATAAGGGCAAGCGAAAGGAGATGGGTATCGTTTTAAAACGCCGCGATAATGCACCCATTGTGAAGGACGTATATGGTGGCGTAATAGACATTTTGATGAAAGACCGTGATATCAAAAAGGCTTTGGATTATGTAGATAAATGTTTACAAGAATTGGTGGACGGCACGGTTCCGATTGAGAAACTGATTATTACTAAATCATTGCGTTCGTTTTACAAAAACCCGCAGCAAATTGCTCACAAAGTATTGGCGGACCGCATTGGAGCAAGAGAGCCCGGAAACAAGCCAACATCGGGTGACAGAGTGCCATTTGTATATATTGTCAATCCAAATAAGAAGGCACTACAAGGGGAGAAAATAGAGACACCAACTTTTATTAGAGAGAATAATATACAAATAGACTATTCGTTTTATATAACAAATCAAATAATGAAACCATTGTTACAATTATTTGGATTGGTTGTGGAAGATATTTGGATGAGTCAGAAGCCTCCAAGGCGCGCAAAAGTTACAAATTTCAGAAAAGAAATAGACATTTTGAAGCGCGACTTTGCAACAGATAGTAAAAAATGTGAAGACAAGATTGCTAAGTTGAAGGATAAAGAGGTGAAGGCGCTAATATTTGATAAGTATTTGAGAGTTACTAACAATGCAAAAGAAGGAAATCAAAGCGTTACCAATTTCTTCCAGAAAAAGTAAGAGACCCGAAAAGTAATTAAAATGATTAATAAAAAATAATAAGTGTATTTTATTAAATTTCTAATATAAAAATTTAATAATTAAATATTTTTTTATTGGTTTGGTATTTTATTTAACAACCAGCAAGGTTGCTATAATTAATTCCGCCAGATTTATTTTTAGTTGAAAATGCGTTGTAGACAATAGCAGTCAAATTTGCGAGTTGTTTGGTAAGGAGTTTCACCTGTTGTTTCATGTTGTACCTATCATATTCCTCATCCTCTTCACTATCATTTACATCCTCCCCATCACTCGCATCATGATTTATATCCTCGGTATAATCCTCATCATACTCGCTAGTTTCACTCTCACTTTCATAATCATCATTCACATCTACAGTTAAATTCTTATAACTATTTAAATAAAGTTCATTGTAATCAGCAATGCCCTCAGCATCAAGCTTATACATAATAGCACTGGGGCTTCTCTCGTGTAACTCAGCAATCTCCTGAATAGACAATTCAAGGAGGTCAAATTCTCTCTCTAATCTCAAGCATTCATTAACAGTCCATCTAGCATTAGCACGTCTATACATTCTTATATACCATAATATTGTCATATATCTTTATATTGTTTTTTATAATATTTTTATCTTTGATTAGACGAATCTGGATTGGTATTTTCTGAATTACGTGTAATAATTGTCTCGTACATTAAAATATTGTTAGATGGGTCAAATACAAAACGGTCATTGCTATTCGCATTTGATAATGGATTAAATAAAGATTCAAATAGTCTACCGGATATTGTGTCTAATAAATTGTTACCAATTTCATTGTTACCAATTTCATTGTTAGATAAATCATAAATTATTTCATTATTAGATGCATCCAAAGAAGGGTTTGTTGTGGCATTTGTTTCTGCATGTGATGTGGCATTTGTTTCTGCATGTGATGCAGCACTTGTTGTATGATTGCGCACATCAAATCTACAAACAGGACATCTCACGTTACTTTGAAACCATTCGTCAAATTGAGAAGGTACAAATAAATGTCCACAATGATGTATTTGTCTAACCTGGTCATCAATATTAAAACGGTCCATTGATATTGGACAAGATTCAGATAAGGGTCTTTCAATATCACCATATCTAACAAGTCTAGATGCGGTTTCTAACTGTTGATTACTTGGTCTAACAGTAACAGTCGTATTTAAAAAAGAAGACAATAAATCAGTGACTTGTCTACCAAAAATACTTGTGTTAGTGTTAGTGTTAGTGTTAGTGTTAGTGTTAGTGTTAGTGTAAATACTTGGATTTATAGGATTCTGATAATCATACAAAACACTTGGTCTAATTTGTTCAAATACATTATTGAGATTAGTTCTAGACCTGTTATTATGTCTGTTATTACGATTTGAATTAGTGTTAGTATTTGAATTAGTGTTAGTATTAGTATTAGTATTTGAATTAGTATTTCTATTACTAGACGCCTGTAAAACACGATTCATATTATGACGTATTTCATCCAACATATTATATAACCTCTCCATTTGCAAATATATTTGGTTTATTTGCCCAACAAGTATATCAAGTGTTCGCTGATGAATAGGAGATTGATGTGTGACATCCATAATATTATTTCTTATTTCATCTAATGTATCATATTGTCTGATTATTTGATTATTTACACGATTATATTGGTCAAGATAGATACCAAGAGCACGGTTTTGAATATCGTATGACAAATTCATATGGTATTAATATAATATATTATATTAAATCTGTTTAAATGTATTGTTATATAATTAATTATTAGTTGAATAAAATGTCAAATCCTATTAATTATGATAAATATTGCAATAAGGGGCTATCAGGGTTAGCAAATCTAGGCAATACTTGCTTTTTAAATTCTTGTATGCAAGTATTGTCACATACATATGAATTAAATGATTTTTTAAATTTAGAAACATACAAGAAAAAACTTAAAAACAAATATGATACTGCGTTACTATTAGAATGGGATGAACTCCGAAAGCTACTATGGAGTGAAAACTGTATTGTATCTCCGACTAAATTTGTAAAAACAGTTCAGAAAGTTGCACATTTAAAGGACCGTGAATTATTCACAGGTTATTCACAAAATGACCTCCCGGAGTTTCTAATATTTGTCATAGATTGTTTTCATAATGCATTAGCAAGAGAGGTAAATATGACAATTCAAGGTACAATAGAAAACGAACGTGATAAAACGGCGTTAGTCTGTCTTGAAAGAATAAAGCAAATGTATAGCAAAGATTATTCAGAAATATGGAATTTATTTTACGGTGTTCAGGTTTCGCAAATTTCATCAATTACTTCAGAGGAGGTAATTAGCATAACACCCGACCCCTATTTTATGGTTGACTTACCTATACCAACTAACAATAAATCACCAACATTAATAGATTGTTTCAATTTATATGTTGAAGGAGAAATAATGGATGGTGACAACTCAATATTTAATGAGAAAACAGGTAAAAAGGAGCCAGCAAAAAAACAGTTAAAATTCTGGAGTTTTCCAAATATATTGGTAATTGATATTAAGAGATTCAGTTCCGCAAATAATAAAAATCAAATATTAGTAGATTTTCCTTTAGAAAATCTAAATTTATCTGAATATGTAATTGGTTATAATAAAGACAGTTATGTTTATGATTTATATGGAGTTTGTAATCATAGTGGTTCAGTCCAAGGAGGGCATTATACGGCATTTGTAAAAAATGCGAATGGTAAATGGTATCATTATAATGACACTAGTGTTTCAGAAGTAAGCGTTATTAGTCAAATAATAAGCCCTAAGGCATATTGTTTTTTCTATAGAAAAAGACCAAATAATAAATAAAATAAATATTTGGTTTATATAATATATATGGACAATTCGTATAATACAGTTACCACAGGTTTAGGCAACGTAGCTTCAGATACATATAATTTTGTAAATGGAATACTGTCAAATCCCAGCGTTATAATCATAGTTGTAGCTGTTTTATTATTTTATATAGCAACGTTTTTTTCTTTAGGTGATTCATCAAGTTCTTCAACGTCTTCATCTCCATCATCATTTTCTAGTTTTTTTAGTTCTTCAACGTCATCCACATCATCCTCACCCAATTCATCTGACTCTAGTATGGGTGCACTAGGTATGATTGCTGTAGCTGTTTTTATTATTTTAGTTATAATAAATGGGTTCCAATACTTTTTTGGCATTGATATTATAGCAAAAATTAGCAATCTATTTTCAGGGAGCCCTTTAGTAGATATTTCGGTTGATACAACAAATATAACAGGAGGTGCAGGAACAGGAGCAGGTGAAATTTCTGAAATCAAATTATATCCTCAAGTATTTAATATTCCTGGTAATGATTATGTCTACCCAGATGCTAAGGCATTATGTAGTGCATATGGCTCAAGATTAGCAACATACAAGGAAGTAGAAGATGCATACAAGGGTGGTGCTGAATGGTGTAATTACGGATGGTCTGAAGGACAGATGGCGTTATTTCCAACACAGCAAAAGACATTTGACCAGCTACAAAAAATAGAAGGGCATGAAAATGATTGTGGTCGCCCTGGTATAAATGGCGGCTATATGAAGAATCCAGCAGTAAGATATGGTGTTAATTGTTATGGACACAAACCACAAATGACGCCAGCAGAAGAAGAACTTATGGCAAATAATCCAATTTATCCAAAGACTAAAAAAGATATGGCAATGGAACAACGTGTTAAGTATTGGAAGGATAAATTAAATCAAGTATTAGTATCCCCATTTAACCATACCAGTTGGAGTAAAATTTAAATATATAAAATCTAAAATTTTGAAATAATAAATGCAATCACTTTTATACTAATATACATCAAAAATAGAATGGTTATGTATTTGAATATAGTTTCAGTTATTTTGCGTGATACAATCCATGTGTTTCGTAAAAGCACAACTATTCTATTATCATTATTATCATTATCATTGTTATTTACTACTAAAAAGCCCCTGTATTTTTCCAAGAGCTCATTATTAACTGATAATTTTTCACGACAAATAGGACATGCTTTGGTTTTAGTAGCCCAATCAAAAAAACAAACTAAATGAAATTTACAATTACATTTACAAATATATTTAAATAACTTAATTTCTTTCATTTTATAAATATTATTTTGTTGATTTGGACATTGTGGCTCCCAACAAATTAAACAGTAATTTTCTTCTTTTCCTTCCTCCTCGTTAGTAATATTTTTTAGAGCCCGAGCTCTATTTCTAGTTAAATACATCTTTATATTACATGTATAAAAATGTATTTATTATAATTATATAATTTATTTATTGTGGTGTTATTTTTCTAGTTTTTTTGTTTGACCCCTTTTTATTATTATTTTTTGAAAATTTAGGTTTTTTGATAGGTTTGGCATTTGTAAAACTAGCTAATTTAAATAATTCATCATAAATATCGTCAGGTAACATATTGCATTGTTTGTATTTAGAATCATTGTATGATTTTTTTTCGTAATCGGATAATTTAGACTGCTGATTCAAATACAATATACCAATTGGAATAGCTAAATTTTCAAATTTGTTTTTGTTTTTATTATTTGTATATTTATTTATATCGGAATCGGAACTAGAATCAGAACTAGAATCAGAATCAGAACTAGAATCAGAATCGGAACTAGAATCAGAACTAGAATCGGAACTAGAATCAGATTTAGAATCTTTATTGCTTTCCAAAGTGCCGCCTCTATGATAAGTAGTAAATGGCGACCCACCATTTTGAAATAGCACAGAGTCAACTGTGTATCCTCCGCTCATTATTTTACCTCCTTCAGAATAAAAAACTAAATCTCCACCTTCTAATTGATTTGAATTATCTGTCATATTATTTTATTATACATTAAAATGATATAAATTAATTTTTATATAACCGCTTTATTTCAGGAACATAATTAACTTCTCGTTTATTTTTAATATAATCTACAATCTTATTAACCTGGTCTTCATTTTTTATAATTTCTCGCAAACAAGTGTCTAAATATTTAAATGTAAGTGGTTGTGTTTCTTTTACATTTACAAAACGCAATTGTCCATCACTAAGTTGAACTGACGTGTTTATTAGATTGTTAGTTTCAATATGTGTATTCATTGTTTGTGATAGAGTATTCTTTTTATCGCGCAATTCCTTCATTCGGTCATTAAGCACCTTCATTTGGTTATCAATTGTAACCCATTGCTGTAAATGTTGTTCAAAACTCATAGAAAATATATTATAATAAAATACAAATAAAATATGATTAATCCTTAATTATAAAATAAATTGTAAAATAAATAGAAATAATGTTTAGACAAAAACAATTTGATTATAATATGATTTCAAATATTGACAAATTTAGACGCTCGGATACTAGATTAGTTTATTTATTTACAAATGCCCGTGACGAGCCGAATATTGCTGAATGGATTGCTCATCATTTATTACTAGGGTTTGACAAAATTTATATTTTTGACCATAAATCAGTTACACCGATTTCTAATTTGCTAAATACTAATTTTGACAATAGAGTTGTTATAAATAGAATTAATACAGAGGGAGCTATTAAACTGGATTTAATGACCCAAGCTGTTCAAATATCTCAAAAAAATAATGTTAGTTGGATGTTATATTTAGATGCTGATGAATTCCTTTTACTAAACAATTTTACAAATGTAAAGGATTTGTTAAAATGTTTTAACTTTGCCGATTCTCTAGCCGTAAATTGGCTGATGTTTGGCACATCTTATCATAAAACTCAGCCCAAAGGGCTCTTAACTGAAAATTTTATCAGGTCTGATAAAATAGTAAACCAACATATAAAAAGTTTTGTTAGGCCAGAAAAAGTAATACTACCTGCTGGCAATCCACATTTTTTTAATATGGTAAATCCAAATCGTGTTTTTGCTGCTTCTGGAAATAAAATGTCACTGGGCCCGTTTAATCCAGTTCCTAAACTATTTACAAGGGTTTCTGCGTATGTTGCACATTATTATACTCAATCAGAGGACGAACATTTGCGAAGAAAAGGTAGAGCAATGGATGACGGAACAGCACCAGGTAAATGCGCAATGTATCCAGAAATACATACTATTCATAATGAAGTAATCAATAATCAATTACAGAATAAATATTCAGCGAGAATTAAAGCCTTCCTTGCTCAATATAATATTGTCTTGTAAATGATTGTTTATTTGTTAAGTTAATTTAAATATGTTAACTTAACAACCTTTTATTTTATATCACAGGTTTACTTTCTGTGATGCTTAGATTTGTTATTATTACCTTTTCTCTTGCTATATGTATTTTGTAAGGCAAAGAGACCCAAAGGAACAATAGCCTGTTCTAAAACAGCGCCAACTCCAATAATTCCACCCTTTCTGCCTCTTCTTCTGCTACCTCTTTTGCCACCTTTATACACATTGGGTGTATTCGCGTTGGGATTTCCGATGGGAACACTGGCGGTGTTGGCGGCAGCAACAGGACCTTGAGCAGGATTAACCACTAATGAATTGGTAATTTGGGTTTGCAAATCACCAAAATTTTTGGTAACCCATCCCCAAGCACTGTTTGTATCAGAAGATGTAACTGCTTCATTAGATGAAACGAACGCGTTACCACCTCTTTGTCCTTGTCTTTTCTTACTAGATGCTCTATTTTTACGACTTTTTGCCATTTATATATTCAATAAAGAAAATAAAACATTTTATCAAAAATTTTGAATAGTATTTATAATTGACTTGTTTCGTAATATAGTTACTAAAATAATTAATATAGCCAAAATCAAAATAAATATGAGAAATACTAGAAATATAATTATATAAATATACGGATAGATTTCATAAAGTATTAAATCTGTTACTGGTGAAAATATTATTTTAATTTCATTTCTGACATCTTCTGTTTTTAATATGTCTAAACATTGTTTCATTAACGATTCCTTCATCCTTTTTAGAATTACATATTTTTTTTTGGTATTTTTATTGTATTATATGCGTGTTAAAAAAATAATATTTTTCTTTGTTTCCAATAAAAATGATGGATAATATTATTGAGCCAACAGTAGATTACGATTTCTCTAAATTATATTTAGGCCCTCCATCCACTTTAGCAGGAGGGTCTTATTTTACTAAAATATTGTCTAACAATAATAAATTATTATATTTACAAACTCCCAAATCATTAACAAAACAAGGATTTGTGAAAAGCGGTAAGAAAATATTTGTTGATTTGATGTTTGATAATAATGATACCGTATTTATTAATTGGATTGAAAATTTAGAGACAAAATGTCAGGAGCTTTTGTTTAGCAAAGGTGATACTTGGTTCCAAACAAAATTAGAAAAGGATGATATTGAATCTGCATTTACATCTGCATTTAAAATATACAAGTCTGGTAAATATTATTTATTACGTGTTAATGTAAAGCCAAATATTAAAATATATAATGAAGCAAATAGCATTGTAAATATAGAGGATATTACAACTGATAAGAATATTATTTCTATTTTAGAAATCCAGGGTATAAAATTTACGGCACGAAACTTTCAAATTGAATTAGAACTTAAGCAATCTATGATTGTTAGTCCAGACCCTTTTTTAGACGAATGTTTTATAAAAAACCCTTTAAAGAATTTGTCTTTAGCGCAAAAGTCCGTAACAAATACACCTATAATAAATACAATAGATGATAAAAAAGAAGACGTTGATGAATTAAATTTAGCAGAATTCATACAAAGTTCAGTTAACGATATTAATGATAATCGCGATATTACTTCAAATACTTTAACAGAAATAGAGCCGCAGCCAGCGGAAGAATATAAAATAAACAATAAAATGGAACAGGATAATACGAGTGTTTTTGATACTGATATTGATACTGATGTTAATGATGATAAAATCGTTTTAGAAATAGAAGAATTAGATTTAAAGACCGAATTGCCAGAAATTGAAGACCCTAATTTATTAAAAGAAGTAGACTTAAATTCCAGTTTAGTAAATAGTTTAGAAACATTTACATTAAAAAAGCCAAATCAGGTATATCGTGACATTTTAGAAAAAGCCAGGACTAAGGCCAAGGAGGCAAAACGGGTTGCATTAGAAGCATATTTAGAATTAAAGGAAATTAAAAAAACATATATGATTGATGACATTGATGATAGTGATAGTGATTTAGATATGTATAGTGATGATGATTTGGATGATGATGAATCTGAATCCATATAAAAATCAATAAACTATCAGATTATAGATTATTTTAAACATCTAGGAAACTATTCGTCTTTTTATTACGATGTTTTATTAAACTATAAAACTATTAATTAACAATTAATTAATAATTACAAAAATATTTTATCGCTAATTTTATATAATGAGTGTTTCACTAAAAAAACTCTGGGATGATTACGGTATTGCTGGCATTCTAATTCTTATTGTAGGATTGTATGTTTTACAACAATTATATAAATACTTTGTTGAGAAGGGAGCTTATGGTCACGAAGGTAACACCAATAAGAAAAATAAGGCTTACAATAATAAGCCTATGGGGTCAACCGTGATGCCTGCGGATGAAAACCAAACTGACGAATTTGCTGCTCCAAACAGTTCACAACAAATATCACCTCCTGTTGGCTCTTGCAATTCAAGTAACCCTGCCGATTTGTTACCCAAGGACAACAACAGTGCCTGGTCTCAATTGAATCCTGCTGGAAAAGGCGACCTTGCCAATATTAATTTATTGAAGGCTGGATACCATATTGGTATTGACACAATTGGCCAAACCTTGAGAAATGCCAACTTGCAAATACGCTCTGAGCCCCCGAATCCTCAAGTTTCAGTTGGACCGTGGAACCAAAGCACAATCACGCCAGATTTCATGAGACCCCCTCTTGAGTTGGGTCAAGGTGGTCAATAAATTAACGTACTACTTATAATCTAGATTATAACCAAAATTATAACAAAATTTATAACCCAAATATAATATTTAATTTCTGTTTAATATTATAATTATTTGTATAATATATGTTTGACTTTGATAAACAAAATATATTATTTTACATAGTTTTAGGATTCGTTTTTGTTATTTGTTTGAAAATATATAATGAATCGGATGCGTTTAATCTCAAATGTATTATATCGGACGTTGATGGTGAGAAATATTGTGTCAGAGAGCGTTCCAAGTTGCAATTAGCTGCTGATTTATTGGCAAAAGTAACCAAAAACTGTAAAGATTTAGTAGTGTATGTTGGAAAAAAGTATCCAGATGATGAAGATGTTCAACGATTAGTAAAGAATTTCAATCCTGAAAAAATATCCGAGACGTTACCAACAAGTGAATTTACTGCCTATAGTGAAAACAAGGGTGAAAAACTAGCTTTTTGTTTAAATAAGAAGAAGGACGATGCTTCAAAATTAATAGACATTAATACACTGACATTTGTAGCAATCCATGAATTATCGCACATTATGACAAAAACAGAAGGTCATAAACAAATTTTCTGGCAACAATTTAAATTTTTATTAGAAAATGCAAAAGAAGCAAATATCTATCAGCCTGTTGATTATAAAAAAAATCCCGAGCCATATTGTGGAATGGATATAACAGATAATCCGTATTTTGATTTATAAAATAATAACATTAGATTATATATAATGTCATTATTGTCAACACCAATATTTAAAGTTAATAAAATAATTGGAAAAAACACGATAGAAACTATATATGTTTTTATTGGGAATAATTTAGACATACAAAGTGAAGACCCAAATGAACTATTTATTAAGGAACCAAACAATCCGGCATTTTCTGGCATTTTTCTTGAGGATGAACTAACAAATATACAGGTTAATAACACTGAAATTGTATTTGTAACGCAATCTATTCATTTTGACGATACAATTGGAACAATTAAGTTGAAAATTTTTGAAGCGCTAGGAAAAACAGTGTCAATGGATGAATTATATTTATTTTGTTTAAAATCCGAGCCAATCAATCCAATCACAATGTATCAGAATTTAACACAAAATGACAGAATACCCTTAACCAAGTTGCGACTAGACCAAATGCTCATCAATATATATGATAGCAAAACTGGGGTACCCATTGATTTTGATTTGCCTGATAAAACACAAATAAAGCCTAAAATAGAAGATAAATATACATTTGATGATATTTTGCGCCTTAATTTGTTAGAACGGGAATATTTATTAGCATCTTGCCTTGGACAAAAACTAGTATTTTCAAATGAATATCCATTTATTGTGGACCCGTTTTACGTTTCATCTTACGACACATTATTAGAACGGTCTAGAAAAGAATTATCATCATTAAATAATAATTTGCTTTTAGAATCAGGTGTCATTTTCAAAAACAATATTTATCTCTGTTTAGCGCACGATGTTTTGGAAGCGCAAGAAAAACAACAACAATCTGCAACAATGTCTCAATACACAAGTAAGATTTATTTTCCTTTTTTACATAAGGCAAATATTGATACAGTTGCTGAATTAGATATGGCTAAAGATAAATTAATTCAAGATACTAATTTTAAATTATCTCCAAATATGGAGCGAACATTTTCAAATATTGATATGTTTTATGATGTATATAAATATCAAAAACAAAATCAGCAACCTCAGCAAATTTTCTCTCAAACGCAAAAAGGGACTGGTATAAACTCTATTAAAGTAGTTATGTATCCCGATTTCAAAATTAAAATACCAGTTGAAGACATATTTAAACTAATTCATGCTACCTATGACTTCCCGTTAATTAAATTTAATCCAGAAACAAGGCAGGAAAATATGTATCGTTTATACACAGATAAACTAACAAATGATGGCCGAAAAATACCATTTTTAACTAAGGCTTCTATCTTTAAATTGATACGTCAAATTGGTAGGCAAAAATCAGTTGCTGTTTATACAACAGTTTTAAGTCAATCTGTTCCTTATTATATGGTGTGCGAGTTTGAGGAAAATGGTAATATAAGTGTATATTCATTTATGAATTTTGACACTCCTGTTTTAATTGGCGACAATGCTGAAACTAGATTTGACAATATAGATAGTATTATTGACCTTACTGTAAATCCATTGATAGACCAAATTAGAGCTTTTTTTGAGCAAAGTGGTTTAGAATTGCCCTCATTTAAATCCATTACTAGTTCTAATATTGAAATTAGAGAACTAACATATCAGACAATATATTCTATTACAAAGCCAATCAGCTTAAATAATTACGCTGGTTGTTTATCTAGTATATTTACAATAGAAAGCACTAATTTAACTGAAAGTATTAATAATAAAGAAGGTGCTTCTATGCGTTTTAAACGTGTTTCAAATTTTACAACATTAGATAGTCAGGTTGCTTTTATTATTGAGAAAATATCACAAGGATTAAGACAACAAGAAATTATTGCCGAATTAATTCATAAATATGAAGATATGAATGATGAAACGGCAAATGATGTCTTTGCAAAAACTATAAAGGATTTGGAACTTGTAAGAGGAGCAAATAAGAGACGTGCTATTATGGTAAAAATCAATCCAGGATTTAAAACCACAATGTTATTAAATCCAATTACCAGTGAAATTAAAATTATTGTTAGTGGCATCAATAATATATTTTATTTGGAGACATTACCAATTTATATAAATTCTTTTATTCGCATAACACAGGATATCACTAGCACTCAGGTTGATAGTTCAAAAATAACAACTTTATGTTCAGGCTTGGCTGTAGAAGATGTGATTTTTGATGAAATAGTGGCACAATCTGAAGAAAATATTAAAGAGAATGAAGTTCCTATTATAGAAGATGAAAGTCCTCTTTATTTAAGTGAATCATCTGGTAACTCTCCTGATAATGACGATTTATTGGATATATTAGGGTTTGCTGAAGAAGACTTGGAAGAAGATTTGGGTGGGGGCGGAGGCTCTGATTCAGAATCAGATTCAGAAAAATCAGTGTCTTCTGGTATCGTGCCAATTGATTCAGATTCAGAAAAATCAGTATCATCAGATATCGTACCAATTGATTCAGATTCAGAAAAATCAGTATCATCAGATATCGTACCAATGGATTCTGATTCAGAAAAATCAGTATCATCAGATATCGTACCAATAGATTCAGAATCCATTGAAATACAACCAATAAGGCAATCAGAAATTATATTAGAGGAAGAACAAAAAGAGGCGGAAAAGATTGAAGAAAAGGAGGCAGAAAAGATTGAAGAAAATGAAGAAGAATTAGCAATTATGCCTGTTACTAAAAAGAAGAAAATTCCGGAACCAAAAATTAAAACTGTTCAAGTAAAAGGGACGGTAAAAGGGACGATAAAAGGACCAGAAAGGGAAAATAGTAAAAACGAAAATAAAGTCCACGATATAACTGGTATGAAATTAAAATATCCAAATCCATTTTCAAGACGTATTGAAGAAAGAATGCCAAATCTGTTTGTAAAAAGTAAGGATGATAAGATTGATTTATATACACGAATGTGTCCTTTTAATTTAGCTGCTAGAAGACAGCCGATTATATTAACTCCTGCTGAAAAAGAAAAGCTTGTTTCGGAACACGAAGATATATATAAAGAAAATGGCAAGGAAAGGGAATCAGAATTCATTGAATATGGCACTGACTCATCTAAGAAATACTATTTTACTTGTCCTCGCTTTTGGTGTCTAAAAACAAATTCAGCTGTAACGGAACAAGATATTAAAGATGGCAAATGTGGTCCTGCTGTAGAAAATATAGAAGACGCAATTATACCAAAGAAAGCCGAAGTTGTGCCAAAAGACAGATTTGTATACCGTTTTTACGAAGATGATGAGAAAAATTATCCTGGGTTTCATAAAGAGAAAATGCCTGATGGTTCTTGTATTCCTTGCTGTTATAGCAAATGGTCTACGACTGAAATGAAAACACGGCGAGATATTTGTCAAGGTAATTTTAAAAAGACAGATAAAAGTAAGTCGCCAACAATTGAAAAACAGGGAAACGTAGAACTAGGAAATGTAGAAGAAAAAGAACAAATGGAAGACGTCGTAGAAGAGGAGCTGCGTCGTAACATTCAAGACACTGAGAATTATGTAAAAGGTCCTGAAAAATATCCATTAGGAGAGCATCGCTGGGGTTTTTTACCAATCGGTGTTCAAAAATTTCTACATGAAGTAAATTCCGAATGTCAGGTTAGCAAGAGCAATATGTCAATAAAACCAAATCATACTTGCTTACTTAGACATGGTGTTGAAAATAATTCTAATCAATCATTTATTGCGTGTATTGCGAGCGCATTATTTTTTGAAAATGAAATAAATGAAACAAGTGTTCCTATCAAAAAAACTAAGAAAAAGGTGAAACAAGCTGCAAAGGAAGTAAAACCTGATGTCAAATCAATTAAGGAAACAAAGGACCTTATTATTCAAGCGATTGACATTGATAAATTTATAACATTTCAAAATGGCGATTTAATAACGTCATTTGCGAACCCTACTTTAGATACAGAGAAACAAGTCAATATAAATCATATTAGAAATTCAGGCTCTTCCTCCTCTTCCTCTTCTTATAAAATTGGCGACAAGATTGAGTGTAATTATCACGGATTAAAAAAATGGTATCCAGGAACTATTATTCATATAAATCGTAATGGAACATATGATGTGGCTTATGATAAAATCAAAGTTAACCTTGAAGATTACTCTGAATCCAAAATATATAAAAAAATTAAAGAAATAAAATACTCTGCTATTGCTTTAAAAACAGATGCTGAGCATTTAGAGGAGGATGAAGAAAAGGAAGAAAATGAAGAAAATGAAGAAAATGAAGAAAATGAAGAAAAGGAAGACTGGGGTTTTTTACAGCGTGTCGCCGAATCATTTGAAAACTTCAAACTGTTCTTGTCAGACCCTGCAATAATGATAGATTATACTTATTTATGGGATATTATATGCACAAAAAACCCATTGCTATTCCCCAATGGCATTAATTTAGTTATTTTAGAAATGCCCGAAGAAGATGGTAGTAATAATATTGACTTGGTTTGTCCTACAAACCATTATTCAAGTCACGCATATGATTCAAGAAAAAAAAGTTTGTTTTTAATTAAGCGCGAGAACTGGTTTGAACCTATTTTCTCATTTCGCAACAACAATGGCACTCAAATAATATCATCTACATTTGACGAAACAAACGATAAATTAAAAGACGTTTTTATAAAAGTTATTAAACCAACATTGGGTGAGAAATGCCGTGCACTTTTAAGCAGACCAAACGAGTATCGTTTTAAACAGGCCCCATTATTAGATGACCTAATTGAAAACCTTTTAGAAAAACAATATACTATTTCAATCCAAGTTTTGAATTTTCAAGGGAAAGTTATTGGTCTAGTTGTTAGTAGCCCAACAGGGCTTGGCGGGTTCACACCTTGTTATCCATCTTCACTAAATAATGCGTATGAATATGTCTATATGTCAGATGACATTTGGAAATCATATGATGAAACTATTGCTTTTATGAAGGAATATTACGACTATAATGATGCCAATGATGATAGCCCTTTTTTTCGTGTTACAGACGGTGAATACGACAACACCATAATTATTGGTTTTCTAACCAATACAAACCAGTTTATTCAGATTAATGAACCTGTTCCAATTTCTGATATAGATGATGCTGATAACATAAAAACAATTACAAGTAATGATACACTGGTTGCCGATATAAACACACTAACATCTACAAAGGTGGATAACCGACGTGTAGATTATATTAAACGAATTAATTTGGAAACAAATTTTTACAATACATTTAGAAACACAATTCGTATATTATTTAACGATTATTCAAATAGTGACAAACGAAAGGCTATAAAAGAGGAGTGTGAATTAAAACCTGTTTTATACAGGGAAAAAATAAAACGCGTTGTGAAAATGTTAGATGACCTAGTTGGAGACAATATTGAATTTGTTGAACAGTTTGATTATAAAAATATTGTAGAAGATGATATACAAAGTTGTATAAAAAGTTTGAAAGAAACATGTAAGGTAGATTCATCATCTATTTGTAAGATTTCAAAAAATGGCGACAAATGTGTAATACAATTTCCTTTAAATAATCTGGTTTCAAATAAGTCTAACCAAGAATACTACTTTGGACGAATGGCGGATGAGCTTATTAGATATAATAGAATAAAATCATTCATATTCAAACCACAATCCTATTTGTCATTTGGCCAACTTAAATACAATTTAAGAGACAATGAAATTATTGTTTTACAAGATATGTTGACGCAGGAATTTTTTGATAATATGATACCTGCTGATATTAATAAATATGCCAAATATAATACGTATGATAATGCCGAGCCAATTATAACACAGCGTTATAATAACCAATATGAGTTGGATGAAGCAATCAATACTACAAAAGTAATAGACTGCAAGCGCTCTGAACCTAAACCAATTACTAATTCCACCTATTGGAAAAACTGTTTTCCTAGTAATTTTAAAGAAGTAGAGTATAATGATAGTCCATTTTGCCCTCTGTATTTGGTAATAGACTTGGTTAAAGAATTTAATAATGAAGAACTTTCTATTGAAAGAGTTAAAGAAGACTTAATATCTGAATATGATAGACTTACTGATAATTATACAAATGGCGAAAGAATACAAAAAATATTGGATATTTTGAATGAAGAATTTCAGACAGAATTGTCTAATATTAATATTAACAAAGGTATGACAATTGAGCAAATGATTATCCAAGACGATTTTAATGCTGTTAACTTTGATTTATGGGTATTATTAAATAAATATAAAATACCATCTATAATGATTGCCAAAAAGGATTTCAAACATCGTAATACGGATGTCATGGTGTGTTGGAAACCTGAAAATGATACTAGATATGCGTTTATTTTTACACCCGTAATGTATAAAAAAGAGTCTGATAAATTTAATCAATATAAGATTATTAAAAATGCTAGCGGAAATATTAAAATTGATGTGGCATCATTGGTAGACCCAAAAAATATGTGTGTTACTAATATTCGTAACGCAATAAGACAGTATTATACAATTGAACATTTCTTGGATAATGTATTCAATACAAAACCGACTATTCGTCCAGCAACCTTGAGTAAATTTGTTAAAAATGAGCGCAAGTTGGTGCGAAAAGGCAACATAGAGCTATTTGAAGAAAATATGGAGTTAAATGTAGTTGTTGAGAAACCAAATTTAGATGTTATTGAGAAACCAAATTTAGATGTTATTGAGAAACCAATTTTAGAACCAGAACCAAGTGCCGTTGTAAATGTTAAGGTTAAGGCTCCAAGAATGACCAAAAAACAAACAGAACCTAAGCCTAAAGCTAATGTTACTAAAAAGAATAAATCAGTAATATTAGCCGAAGAGTTGTAAAATGATTTTAACTAACAGAGTCATCATCTACAGTATCATCATCTACAGTATCATCATCTACAGTATCATCATCTACAGTATCATCATCTACAGTATCATCACTACTATCATCATCTACGGTATCATCATCATTGTCTTGTTCATAATAAAACATCAAATACAAATCATCTGTCGTAGCTTCATTTATAAGAATATTGTAAAATGATATATGGTTTGAATTAAACGAAAATGGTACCCAATCACGCTGGCTAATTTTAAAACTAATACTATTACTGTTACCATTAGAGCTCCTAGGTGTTGCGTGCATCTTTTTTCTACCAAATAATTTGTTATATTCATAAAATTTTTTTAATTTAAGATATAAAATATTTTTATATTTAGTTATTCGCTCAGTTCCTTGAATATCATAATTGATTATATAATAGTAATACAAAAATGGTTTGAAAATGTCTACTAATGTTTTTTTTGGAAATTCGTTATGTATAAATAATTTACGTGTATAATGATTTGATTTTAACATTGTAATTATGGATTTATATAATGTATCCGTTGGTGTATTATATATATATTTTTGAATAGTTGTTTCTCTTAAAAATGGCTCGTTATTCAAGGCAAAAAGTGTCATATTAAAATTTGATAAAAAATATAAATGAACTGTTGTTGACATTACACGTTCAGATGACTTCATTTTGAAATATATATTATATAAATCGGCTACATTCAGTGGCTGATTATTAAATGGATTTTTTGCAGGTTTGGGCTCCGGAAAAAAATCGGGTGCATGCGTAACAGATGTTTCAATTATTTTAACAATATCATTTAAACTAAACAAATACTTAGAGTTGTTCTGAATTAAAATAAATGTGTTTTTATGGGTTATATTTAAAGGATTCATTGATAAATCTTCAGTAACTACAGTTTTATATTTTTTTAATCGAAACAAATGTGCTAATCTTGTGAATGCATAATAGGTTCTTTGTGCCTTTGAAAATATATTGAGTATGTCTGATTTGTATTTATTTAAAAACATGGGACTATTTTTGCTTTTCACAATCTCTCTAAATACCTTAATTTTGGCATTTGCTGCCTTGTAAATATTTGATTTTGGTTTTGAATTTAATTTAGTTGTCTTATATTCTTTATGAATTTTACAAACAATATTATAAACATAGCATACTTTAATAAAATCGTAATTTGGATTATGCTTAGCAGGTAAAATTTTTGTATTAATTTGCAGTGGTTCATCTGGATACGTTATAGTAGTGCTATGTGCGCATTTTTGTAATATATTAAAAAAAGATTTCATTATAAATATTTTATATACTTATAACTACTTAAATTTTTAATATATTATACTCATTTATCTGTTTTAATTTTAACGTCTTGTTTAGAATTTAAGCAAACGGATTATACTCATTGTCTCCACCCATCTCTTCTGATTGAATATGCATAATATTATTTTCTATTGTCAAATTCTTAGTGCTACAAGCATCATTTTGGTCTTCTAAATTCCCAAACAATCCATTATCAATGATATCTTCCTTATTTTCATGTTCATACTTATATTTCTCTTCTAAACTAATCATCTCATTCAAATCCAATACTACTTGGAATGAAGCAGTTCCAAAGAGACCTTCTTGACCACACATTACATTTGACGAGATTCCTCTCATATTATCCAATTCAGCGTGTCTAGCTGCCTTCAAGAACATCTCTGGTGTCTCTTCAAACGACGCCTTCGCAATCGGTCCAATATCATCATTGTTAATACCGTGTCTGAATATTGATATCATTTTGTAACTAAATGTCATTCTGTCACATAATAATGCCATATGATGGAAATTCAAATAGGTGCCGTCAAATTCAATGACATCAGCCAACTCATTGTAAATTGCCTGTCTAGCCGCTTCCATTCCAAGCACATTGTATATTTCAATAATATCGTTACTACTAGTTCTATGAGGGTCAATGTAATCTAGACCTAAAACATCCAACAAATTAGTGCCAATTGTATCAAGAACCCAAATATCATCTTTGACATAAGAGCCAGACTTCTCAACCAAATTATCCTTCACCTTTCTAAGAATCACCTTGTCAATATTCTTAATACCACGAAGAACAATGTTATTTAATAACTGGTCTTGGAAATTCTTTAATATGTAAATCTGGTCACTCTGGTCCAAAGGATTCAACTTTGCCTTCTTTTGCGCCTTACTAGACGCATTCTTGAGAATATTTGTCATACGAATTCTGAATACTAGCTTATCGGCATTGTAATCCGAATAGACGCACGAGATTTCGTCTCTGTAAGTATTATTCAATGTAAAGTGGACATCATCCATTGTAATATTCTTTTCCAACATTGTTTCAGGGTCCAACACCATACGAATAACCCATTTTGACTTTTCAGTTTCTTCTGCGGAATCAGTTTGTAAACATTCGCCAATCAGGTTCTCAAATTCTCTGAATTGCGCCATAGTGCTCTTATCTTCATCAATTAGCGTATTCATATCATCTGGGTCAAAACAGATTTCAACTGACTTTACAACTTCCTCAAGTTTTGTATGTTCCAACATATATTGAATTGTGTTTGCCTTGTCCTTATCAGTTTGGTCTTCCGGCTTCAAATATACAGTTAGCGATGGATTCTTCAAAGAAGCAGATAGTGATAGGATTTCCTCAATTCTTGGCACACCACGAGTCACGTTGGACTTTGACGCAACACCGGCAAAGTGGAAAGTATTGAGAGTCATCTGTGTTGTCGGCTCACCAATGCTCTGCGCCGCAATCATCCCGACCATTTCACCAGGTGCGACAATTGCGCGCTTATAATCAAGAACAATTGTAGCCAACAATATTTCCAACGCCTTCTGATTGAAACGCTTATTCATTAGCAAATCTTTGGGTGATAAATAGTAATAGAATAGGACCTTGAATAATTCAGTGGGTGGCGCATAATGTATTTGCTGCATCTTGGCAAATGTGTTTTCAATCATATCAAATGCTTCTAGCATCGTGATGTCTACAAGTGAGTTGGCATTAATACCTTGCTGTCCAATCACATTTTGAATAATGTATGAAAATGCGACAGGAACACGGACAACTTTATCCGACTTGTAGCCAAAGATGTTCTTAATAATTACATCTCGCTTCTCAATCATATACTCTGTGTAAAACTTGCATTTCTCCTTCATCTGTTCCTCCTGCTTCTTGTAACGTCCATAAGCACTCTTGGTAAACATACCAGACAATGATTTAGTCTTTGTCTTTGTCTCTTCAGGGACATTGTAGTGGCCATAAATATCCTGGACGCTCATTTCCACAATATGGAGCTCTTGATTTTCAACCTTGATTGTGTCAATGTTATCATCGCCATAAGAGAATTGGACAATCTTGCTCTTATTAGTTCTGATTGTCATATCGTAGTTCACCATCAAATCCTCTAGACCCTTAATAAGTCTTCTTTGGATATAACCAGTAGTAGAGGTCTTAACTGCAGTATCAATGAGACCAATACGACCACCCATAGCGTGGAAGAAGAGCTCTTGGGGTGACAGGCCATTAATATAGGAGCTCTCTACGAAACCACGTGCTGCCGGTGAATCATCATACTTGTGATAATGAGGCAATGTTCTGTGTTCAAACCCGTATGGAATACGCTTGCCATCCACGTTCTGTTGACCAAGACAAGCAGTCATTTGTTGAATATTAATTTCAGTGCCCTTAGACCCGGCATTGAACATAATTACGAAACGGTTTTCCTTGTCCAAATTCTTGAGGGCTTCTCTGCCTGCCTCTGACTGCGCCTTACTAAGAAGGTTGTTGATTTTGGTCTCAAATTCTTCTTCATTTGACTTTCCTGAGTTGTTCTCAAATATTCCAATTTGGACCTGGTCAATCAGATTCTTGACATCGGTCTTCTTATCAGAAATAATACTGATGATTTTTTGGTTGGTCTTGTCGTCCGTAATCAAATCACTGATACCAACACTGAACGCACTTTGCTTCATGTATTCGGTGACAATGTTCTGGATGTCGTCAACGAATTCAGCTGACGCCATATTGCCGTAATCATTGCAGACACGATGGATTAGACCCTTGGTGCCGGAGCCTAGGATACCCTTGTCCATTTGGCCGCGGACATATTTGCCGTTGATTATTTCAATAATGTTATTTGAGCTGTCGGTCTTTTCAGTCTCTCCGTTAAACTGTTTGTTCTTCACTTTCAAGGACATTGGTGGCAAGATTTGCGACATTATCTCAAAATTGGATATACGCTCGCTTCGCTTCTTGTCCTTTGAAAATGGGTTGACGCGCTTGAACATCATGAGCAAATTCATCGCGTCTTTCTGTGTAAAACTTATATTCTCTCTTGTAAATCTGTAGCAACCAAGCATGGAATCCTGATAGATGCCGATGATTGACGAGTTGTTGCCTGGACTGATTATCTGGTATGGCACTGCGGCCAAATTCTTTAGTTCCGCTTCGGACTCCGGGTCCTGCGGCATATGTAAATTCATTTCGTCTCCCGACGAATTCCCCCATGTTTCCAAGGGGGTCGGACTGTATCTTAAGCAAGCTCAGGATGGTTAATCCTTCATCGCTCACCAACACCCGTTCAGTCTCTGAATGCCTTCCATAGTCTATCATAGCGACATTAGGAAGTAACACTGCGGATTACCCAATCCTCCACATTATTACTATACCCGAGTTCTATCTCGGCCATCTGTGTGTTTCCAACACAGACTTAGTAGTGGTTCTTCTATTTATTAGATAGAATAGGCTCTAAGGGACTCCCCGCAACAAGGCATTTTGCCAAATGATTCTTTAAATTTTTTATAAATTCTGTTGCACTAATTTTACTTTCATCTAATGGAATATGAACTCCACCAAAATCTGCTTTTACTCTATCTATATACACATACCATCCATATTGTTCATTGTGTTTGTTTAAAGGTTTAATATATTTATCAATGTCATCATCTATATGTTTTACATCTTTAAATCTATCATGCTTTTTATCTTTAAAATAATTAATAACTCCATTTGACACACGTTTTTTACTTTCGTCGCTATGAGTAAACACATTACCACCATTTTTTAGATTATAACCGTTAGGAAATAAACTATTAAGGTCTTTAATGTAATGCGTCTCTCTTTCATCTGCATCTTTAGTTTCACAACATTCTATTAATTCAACAACAAAATCAGTAACACCATATTTTCGAATGGCATTATTTAAATAATGTGATTGATTTTTCTTTGTTGAAAATGCTTCTGAAATATGACATCTAAATCGTCCGTCGTGTCCGTATGGTCTATATCTTT
>Ga0114966_10000216_pt1 | contig 54429 bp, 29 predicted proteins | sample M_130207_XF_Meta_FD_87029 | JGI IMG/M metagenome (GOLD analysis project Ga0114966, IMG submission 87029) | Freshwater microbial communities from Lake Montjoie, Canada to study carbon cycling - M_130207_XF_MetaG | ecosystem: Environmental > Aquatic > Freshwater > Lake | place: Lake Montjoie... | reverse complement strand
CCATTAATTCTTACAAGTTATATATTTACATTTAGTTTGCAAGATAATCAGATTATATCTTTATACGTAGACGGATCTGTTGTGGATCTTGTTTCAGAGAATGCATCTACCGTTGTTCCTTCATCACTCAACCATGCGTCCGATCACCATCTTATTGTAAATAAGTTCTCTTCCTCATCGATTAATGACCTGAAAAGTGGTGCATTTGATATTGCAGATGCCATGATTTATTCTGATTTTATTTCTGACATTGCAGATATTGCTTCAATTATCAATAATGGTGGTTTTGACTTCTTGAGAAGAAAGACTGGTCAGATGCAAGGAACTCTTCCGTCGATCCTTCCCCCTGCCATTGCCGCAGCTTTTAGCAAGGGAAGAATTAATGATTCGGTAGCTAGTAATTTTGGAATAGTGGCAGGGACAGAGGATGGAAGTGTTCTTCTTGGCATGGAAAAAGCGTGGCAAAGGAGGATATCCTTTGGTGATCCATTAGAGTTTGAAAAGATAGTTTTTTCTAAAACATCCAATGATTTTAAAGCCGAGATAGACTCAGGGGGCTTTCTGAAGGTAATGGGTGCAAACTTCCGTATTTTTTAGAATTCCTTAGCAAAGAGTGAGCGAATTTATTTTGTAACTAATAATAATGATAGCAATAGGCGAATTAAAAATAAATGGCGAATCCGCTGTAAATGGCGCTGTTGATATTTCAACAGACGGTTTTAGTATTTCATGGGTTATAGCTCCTAATTCTGAATCTCAATTGAGTTTTGATATACGGATGTCAGCTTTTATAAGCGGTCATGGCACCAACACCCTTGGTAGAGACATAGTCGATTTTAATAATATTGCATCTACGGGTCGTATTCAGCGTATTAATTTTAGACGTCTTCTAGCTAGGAATTCAATTTTATACGGTCAGATACGATTGAAGGGATCATCCTCTACTTCGAATTGGAGTACGTTCAAGGCGAAAGTAGCTAGCTTGCCTTTTATTCATTTTGGTTCACTTATTCCCTTATTTCCATCTCCGTCTGACTCTATTTCTCTTGCATATACTCCTTCTAATTCTTCTTCTAACATTGAAATAAAATGGTATAAAAATGGCTCTGAGCAGGCGATACTACGTGGCAATACGGTGGTTTCATCTAGCTTTATTGCGCCAGGCGACTTGTGGCATGCTGAAATATACCCATCTAATTTTGCTGGCGGGGGTCCAATATTCGTTACAAACGAAGTTGAAGTTACTAAGCCAATACCGACTGTAAGTCAGCTAGAAATATTACCCAGAGATGCAACTGTAGACGACATATTGGAAGTGGTCTATAAGGTTAGTGACGCATCAGGTATATTTAATAATATTGAAGATGAAACATTATTTGATTGGTTTGTAAACGACGAGATGGTTGCTTTGTCGTATGGAAAATTCGCTAGACTTCTTCTTTCTGCAGGTGACAGTGTTTCAGTTAGGGCTAGACCAGCATTGTTGGGCTTTAATGGAAGTGCTGTTATGTCAGATAGAGTATTCATTAAGAAGTCCGAAGTTACCATATCTGATCTTTTGGTTGATGGTCATAGGAGCGGTGGGGTTTCTTATAGTCCTTCTCCAGTTGTTACCTGGAATGTTGATTCCAGAAGAACGGCTGATATTTCTGGATTTCAAGTTAAGATAGGAACTGCAAATGGGGCGTCTGACTATGGCTCATTTGATATAAATGCAGAGTCGCGTTCTTTCAAAATTCCATCCAATATAATCCGTAAGGGTACGGAGTACTACATTTCAGTGATACCTAAAACATTGGGAGGTATTGACTATAGGCCTAATTTTATTCTTTTCAAGACGAGCGGATCTATCTGGGCTGATGGCGTCAGTAATAGTAATGGATGGACATTGTCAATTAAACTTGCTATTTCCGCAAGTGAAGACGAGCTTGAGTCTGGTTACGCCCTTGTCTGTTCTGACGGTTCTTATACTTTTAGGATTGAATTTTACGACAGACTGACTAGGGTAGTGGCTAATTCTAATTCAGTTATAGAGAGTATTGGAGACAACTCAATTCCATCATCTTTTCTTATAGGAGTTCAAGATAGATCATTAGTCGTATATCGAAATGGATATGTGATATTCAATATCCCTAATTCGCTGTCAGTGGCATCTTCTGAAAAATCTGTTAGATTTGAACCTATTGTCTCTGGACCAGAAGCTGAAATTTTTCTATATAATATGTTTGTTTCCGTTTTGGGACGTCGCCTGCCAGGAGATGCCGGTTATGGAGAAGTGTCATTTTACCAATTTGCATCTTTCCCAAACTCAGAAGTATCTTCGCTGGCTAATTCTGGAGGCAATGTAATAATAGGAGTTAATAATAATTATCCAGATAATTACCCATCTATCTATGAATTTAATCCACTTGCTCCCCATATAGAGTGCGATTTATCAAACTTTAATGACGCAGATTTTTCAGTACGTTCATTATCGTCCTCTAAGGTTGGAGATGTTATTGGAGTTGGGACGAATAGGGGAATCACGATTATATCTGGCGGAAATCCTAATGTGTGGGATTCTATATGCGAAACTGTATCACAGAATAAGTTGTTAACTTCTGGGTGGTCCATCAAGGCTGACAATATAAATCAATCTGTTTCATTTTCAGACAATGCCATACGAATAAACACAAAGACCGAGATTAACTCGCCAATTGTTCCGTCCATTAGCAATGGAAAGGTGCAGGCGATATCAATTCAGCAGCGAGGCGTTTTCGAGGTATATTCTTTTGTCTTAATATCAAATACTCTAACAGCTACTCCAATTCTCGCATTTGCTGGGCAGGTAAGAACTTTGCAGTTTATATTGTCTAGTACAAAGACTATAGAAGACCTTGTCACAGAAATGCTTTCCACATTAGCATCTAGTACATCCAATGTAAATTTTTCATACTTTTATAATGTCTTGGTGATGAACGAGATAAGTGCGCTTCCTTCTTCTTTTATTACCACTATGTCAGCGGCAAACAATAGTGCGATATACGAACTTTATATTGCTTCTGAACTTTTTGATATGGACTTAAGCTCAGAACTTCCAGTAGCATTATCTTCTGGATCGAAGGGAGGAGCATATATAGTCCAAGATTCTCCTGGAACTGCATGGTATGAAATGACAGATTCCGAAAATGGTTACCTATTTGAAATAGATATTGAGGTAAATTCTGCAGCAGAGGCGTTGGATTCTTCGGATGATTCTGCTTTATCGAATTTGTCTTTCAGCGACGGATCTTACGCATCAGATATTCAATTATTTGACTCTATGATAAAAATTGGCAACAAGAAGATTTCTTTTGACTTGTCCACGCGTAAGAGATTAAGAATATCCAGCAAGCATGGTCAAGTTAGTGTGTATGATATGAATGCGACTAGCAATAGTCCCATTTTACAATTTTCCATGGACGCGTCTCCAGCCGATGTTGGAGAAGTAGTAAGGATAAAATCGACTGGCATAGGAAATGACATACATGCCATTGCATTAGTTGAGAATGGCAACAAGGGTAATTTTTATTATCGTATTAATCGCGACGGCCAATGGATTGATATGGGTAAGATATTTTCCAAAGATGGAGATTACGGAAATTTTGACTTGCTTGCCATAGGCAGTGATCTATTTATAGTTTTTGAAATAGCAGCTTCTGGTCGTGGAGAAATAGGGGCTGCTAGGCTTTCTTCTGGCGGATGGACTAGACCACTGCGCATCACAAGTGCAATCGGTGAAAGTAAGAATCCCAGAATTGCCGTTGATGATCTTGATGGAATACATTTAGTTTGGGAAGATGATAGAAACGGTCTAAATCAGGTTATGTATGCCTATCAGGCTGGTGCCAGTTACGAGTGGAATTCATCTGCATTTGGTGGAAATGATATTGCCTTGACTAGTCCGTCGGTCGACTCAAAGAATCCATCTATTGCTTATGCGGATGGGAAAATATTTGTTGTATTCGAAGAAATGGATGCTGGTCAGTCTAAGATTAATATAATATCTAAAGATATTGCATCTGGATCCTGGTCTGGATACGCTGGTTCTGGAGCGAATGTCCAAGTCAGCGGGGCAGAAGGTCTACTGGCAAAAACTCCATTAGTCGAATCTGATCTCACTGGAACTATCCACATCCTATGGACGGAAGAAATATCTTTTAGAAGAAGGCTAATGACTAGACCTTTTGGCGCTAATCTTATTCCTCAGAATCCACCTAGGGCTATAACATCTGGTACGGAACTTTTTGATTGCGAGTTAGAATCAATAGGTCTTGATCAAGATAGTGGCGACTTGTTGGTCGCTATTACAAAATACTCTCCCTCTATTACTGGATCTGGAATAGGTTCTGACTACAGCCTACGAAGCGATATTGAATATAAGACATTCATTACTAGATTTGACGCACGTATTCGGGCATGGAGAAGCAGTGGAAGCGCTGGTGTTGCTAGGGGGCAGGCTTATGGTGGATATGATATTGAAATAGTTCCGCCAGGAACGACGGGGCGGTCCATGTTCGGAGCATGCATTCCTAGGGTTTTTAAATCTGAATATCCAGTTATATATAAGTGCAGAAAAGATCCTGAGAAGCCAGGGAAACTTACTGCAAGAACTTTTAAAATAAGTTCTGATTATGCTGGTCGTAAATTTGATATAGGGCAAGATCCGTATCTATCTGAAGATGACATTATATTTGGAATAAGTAAGGGAAAGTATATCAAGATAGGAGACTATGGCGGCGTAATGTCTGCGGATATGACAATATATAGGATTGCGATATATGCAAAAGCTGCGCTTGCTCCATTAGCGATAAGCGCAATATCCCCTGCCTCTTATAATATGCCAGTAATAGATTCTAGCGCTATCGCCGTTTCTAGTCAGAAGGATGCTTGGATGGCTGGTGGAAGTAGAATGCTTTTTTATGACTCTAATAGGGACGGAGTATTCGAAGCGACTTCAGGAGAATTCTTCTTTGATTCAAGATTGGATCAGTATATTAATTCTAGCAATAATATAAGTGATATATTCTTTGATAAGTATGGGGTTTTCTATGTAGAATTAGAGACTAGCGAAGGCAAGGAATTACTTGCATCATTGGGTGGAAGTCTTTTCGCAAAAATTATCATTGATAAAAGCTTTTCTAAGTTAAGGATAGATGGAAGTGGTAATGCTATCTTTGTTTCAGAAGATGGAGTTAGGATAATAAAACAGTTCTCTGCAGTACTGCGAACATCCTTGATAGAATTTGCCTCAGCAGACTCTAAGGCAAGCGATGAGATTACTATGCCAGCGTCATCTCTAGTATATGCTGGATCATTCATTGCCATGCGAGCCTTGTCTGCGGCATCTGGGCATGTTTATTTTGCATCTAATTTAGGATTAATAAAATATACAGATGACAGGAATGTGGCTATATTTAATCGGCAATCTGGAATAGACCAGTCTGCTGTTCGCAGTGTTGCCTACGGGATGAACGGAAGAGTATTTTGCGCGACATCAACCAATGTATATGAGTTTGTTGGAAATTCTTTCTATAAGATAGATCCATATGGATATGAAAGATCACAATCTCAAATATCTCCAGAACTAGAAGGAGATATCGTTGATATATCATGCACAGAATCAATATTAGCAATAGCTACCAAGCAGTCTGTTTATTTCGCTAATGAAGTCATGGGTTTTGGAGTAGGATCTGTATGGTCTTCGCGCAAGCTTTCTAAATCATCTCTTGATTTGACTAGGGGTAAGACTGGGCCAGGATTGCTGCGTGATCAGTTAAGAATAAGCGATGTCGACATAAAAGCCCTTGGCGGGTTGTCTATGAGCATTGTTCCAGAGATAATGCTCAATGGACACCGCATCTCTAGGGGGTTTGGTCTATCCATACAAGAGAAGATTATTTCCTTATACGCTCCATTGCTGCCTTCCGATAAAATATCAGTTGTGCTTAGAAAAGATATATCTAAAGTTGTTGATCTTAAGCAGAATGCTTCAGAGATACTGGCTGTAGGTAAAGAGGATAGAAAAGCGCTCGAGGTTGGAATTATAGATGGGCAATATGGGTGTGTGGTTGGTGGATCGCGGCACCATGTTGATATATGGAATAGCTCTATATCCATGCCTCATGATGATATAATATTGGATAGAGAACCCCCACGGGGCAAGGCTATTCTTTCCGAAGTGGTTGGCGGCAATATCGTAAAGATATCTATTTTTCCACTTCCAGAATTTACGGATAATCCAGATCCATTTGATGAGGTCAGTGGCATAGACAAGATAGTGGTAAGTAATTACGACAATTTCACAATTGATGGAATTATTCCATCTTTGCCAATGCCATTTAACCGCGAGGTGCTGCATACCCTGAATCCCACGGTAGCTGCTGGAAATCTTCTTGTTGAAATTCCTGCTGGGTATGGTACTTGCATGGCGTCTATCAAGTTTTCTGGATCATCTAGAAGTCAAATAGCTTACGCAACTGGATCTCCTGCTTCTGTGTATATATCAGATACGGCATTGGTATTTAACACTGTTCCATCGATTTCATTTGAGGGAGGGAGCTTTGATTTTGAGGTTACCGCCATGGCTTCTTATCGAAACAAACTTTTTGTTGCGGTTGGAAGAACAGATGGCACTGGGAATAGTTCTTTATATTCTTCTGATGACGGAATTATTTTCACACCAATAGTCGCTGCTGGAAATAGGATAACGGGGATAAGCATATCTAACTTTGATGGCAAAATGTATCTGTCTGCTCATAATGTTTCTAATCCAGCACCACTTCGAGTTGGCGAACTATATAGTTATGACAATAGTACATTGCAATTAGTGGCAACTAATTTGGGATTGCGCGCTAATGCAGTTGCATGTTTGGATAGGTTTGTTTATGTTGGAACGGGATCCCCAGCCAGAATATACAGATACGACATAACTAGCAATATAAGCGAGATAGTTATGTCGGAATCTGAGAATGATGTTACATCTCTAGCTACAGTAGGCGCTGGAATGTACGCAGGACTATCTCAATCATCTAGGATCATGAGGAGTAATAGTCCTTCATCTCCATTTGTGCAATCGTTTATAACCATAGCAAACAGTGTAATATTTGGAACAGCTTTCGATATAGATACTAGTACGGTTCCATATTTTAGTGTTGGTAATATATTGTTCTCATACACCAATGCATGGACTGCTGTTGGTCGTTCAGATGAGAATATAGTTGGTGCTTGCATAAATGAATTTGGCACTATTTTCTATGTTTCTCAGAACGAGATTAAGAGTCTTGGCTCGATATCTTCTTCGTCGCTACGACTTGTGTTTGTCAAGTTGGTAGACAGGGCTGGAAACGAGAGTGAAATACGCAGTCTTCCAGACGAGGTTCCCACTGACGGAGACGGGTACAATGACAACTTGACTATTCGCATATCATCTGATAGTACCAGTGGGCAGGATCTGCTTCTTGACATGGGTCTGTCTAATACGATAGTTGAATATGACCTAGATGGCCAGCCTTTGTATACACTTCCTGGAGATTCCCCGTTCTATTCAGCATTTCGAATAGAAGAAGAGACTGGGATATACGAAAGCCCTATATTAACAGGCGCTAGCGGACATGTTTCATGGGGCAACATCACATGGTCTGGATCTATGCCTATTGGAACTGATATAGAAATACTTCTAAGAAGCGGCGCGACGCGTAGCGCGCTTATGTCTGCTCCTTATTCTGTAAGATTCTCTTGGCCAGAGAGCGCATCAGACATATCTTTTATGCCAGGTTCTTTTATCCAGTTTCAGATAAAAATGAGAACTGCTACAGAGACATCTCCAACAGTTAATAGTTTAATAATAACAGAAAATGCTGGATCTACATCGAATGTTATTACTACGATGTTTGAACTTCCATCAAATATGCGTAGAGGAATAATTACTACAGATGCTCAGCTACCAAGTGGTGCTGCTATTATTGCTGGTATCACACTGAAGGATGCAACTGACTTTGCGGAGTTCCAAGAAGTTCCATTGGATAGATTGTTTGAACCTTCTTCATATAATAACGGAGATAAACTAAGAATAGGATTTAAGTTAATATCTCCGCGCGCCTCTGAGGATATATTACCAGATCTTCCTCCAAGTCCAACTGATCCCAATATTCCAATAAGCATCAATACTATGCAGTGGATATATCACAATGAACTTACTGGAGTTGCAGCTGTTGACTTTAGAATTAATTTCTTTGATAGTGTTAATCTTTCCACTAGCATAATCGCCGTTGACACGATATCTTCTCCTCAGTTATTTAAGATAGATGGCAATTCATTTCCGACAGATGGCGGAGCGGCATTCGCATCTGGTCAAACAAGGGCGATGTCTCTGATACCTGCTGGATTTGCATTTGAGTGCAACATAAGTTATTATGCCACCATAGAGGCTTCGGTAAATGGAACTGACTTTGCGTCTATTCTTCCTGCCAAGACTGAGTTTGTAAAACAGTGCGGAGCGAACTTCTTAGATACAGCTGGATTCAATTATGTAAATCGCAGTGCACCTGGAAGATTTCACTTTAGAATATCTTTGTATAGCGATTTTGCAAGAAATAATTTAGTAACGAGTTTCTTCAGTTACTATTATTCTAACGGATGGGCTGCTGATGGTATGTCTATCAATGCAGACGGAGTTGTTATAGGTGCAAATCAAAGCAAGTACATTCAGTTCATGGTGCCGAATGCAGATCCTCTTGTGGCGAATCAAACTTATTATCTACTAATACAGTCATATAATATGGATGACCCAGGAGCTGGATTCTCCTTCAGCGATACCAGCTATTCTCTCAGGCTGCGCACTGCATCTAATGAAGTATCATGTGGTCCAAGATTAAATGTTCCAGTTATTCGCGGATTCTGCATGATGTTTGAACTTGAAGACGGTCGTTTAGTGAAGATGAGGTTTGATGGATAATGCCTTTTAAGACGCCAAGAATAGGAATACCCTACTTCGGAAGAGGCGACTTATATAGCGCCAGCGCCGATGCTGCTCGCATGTCTTTGATAGACATGGAGATGAAGGCTATATGGGACATAGTCGGTGATGGCGTCATCAACGGATTTGATGTTTCAAAGATATCTAATTCAGAAGTAGGTGTTTCTTCTGGATTGCTTATGCTAGACGGTAAAATATCTAGATTGGCTCATGATGTTTCAGTACTAGCATCATCTGATGCTTCAATATATGTAAGGAAACGCAGAGAATTCGGAGGCTTTGGTCTTTTTTCCGCTCCCGCTTCTTTTAATTCATTTATTAACCCCTCAATGGGGGAATTGGGTGCGTCCGTATCTATTAATGATGCAGGCAATGTCGAAGTTATATGGAGTAAACCAGTTTGGTGTAATTTTGTAAGAGTGTATAGGAATGTATTTGGAGATGTAAAAGAACTTGTTGGAATTTCATATGGTAATTCTTTTATAGATCTTTCTGCTCCATACGGAACTGATATAGATTACTATTTATCTGCAATACAATTTGATGATATTATAAATGGCATATTGAATATAGGGTCGGTCACTACTCCTCCTTCCTCGTCTCCTCCACCCCCGCTTACTGGATTAACATGCCTTCCAGGTCATAAGAGCATATATGTATTCTGGGATGTTCCAACATCTAGCTCAACATCTTCTGTAGAACTGACGCTGAGTTCTTTGGACGGAGAGATAAGCAGTGTAGAAGTTCCTGCCTCTGACGGGTTTCATGCTTTTTATGGGATTGAGGTAGGTCTTCCATATTATGTTGACATATATGCGCTTTCTTCTGCCGGAGTTAGGTCTGCTAGGAAGAATGTTTTTTCTACTCCCGTGTTTTCTCAAGGTCCTCTTGCGCCATTGTCATTGAGAGCTTCATTACATAAAGATGTAAATGCTAATATATCTGTTATAAATGTAGACTGGATAAATCCCATTACCAGCGCGAGCAGCGCGGATCCAGATGCTCCTGGTCAATCCGATGATGCCAGTGGGTCATTTACTTTTTATAATATGATTCAGGTCATCGAGATGGCTGGAGATGGATCTTCTCCCAATTTTACGGGAGAAGAGTTTATCGCACAGAGTCCAACTATGGCTATGATAGATGTGTTAAACTATAGGTCTGCATCAGGGGAATTGCTTAGCAGAAAACTTAAGAATAATACTAGATATGTCATATCTGTTAGAAGATTAGTGAATGGCAGATATTCTCCCGCAATGCGAGTGGCCATCAAGACAGGAAATCTTGGAGAATTGGCTGCTCCCTTATCTGGAGGAGCATCGATATCTGATGATGGATCTATAAAAGCATCATGGGTGCAGAGTCAGAACTCTGCTGCCGTTGCATATAGACTATCATTGGCTAGCGCTGTAATTCTGAGCAGCACAAGGGTATATAATATATCTCCGCAAGAGATCCTAGGGTTTGTTAGGTCATCTGTAAACGTATTTGATTTTATTCATTTTGACATATCTAGCACTAAGCTTACCATAAGAATCGTACCGACTGAGCAGTTTTCTAGTATTAATTCTATATCCGTCCTTAAGCAGCGCATGGATTTTTCCCTAAGTGCAGAAGATACGATTCAGGATATTGAGAATATATTTAAAAGATCTATACCTATATTCGCAATTGCTGGAACAATATTTACACTTAACCAATTATATAGAACTATATCCAGTGACTCTAATAAGTCTGTTCGGGATCTAGTAAGCGCATTTGACTTGGATCCTTCCTTTGAGCCGAACATAGATCAGAACTCTCCTCCTATAGTTCCTCCATTAGACCCTCGTGATCCTATGTTTGATCCGAACTCTGCAAACATGTCCTTGGTAGCTTACTACATTTACTACTATGGCGGAGTAAAAATCTACGCAGTGGATGATTTTTCTACTGCTACTTTTAATGACATTGTATCCTTGGGCAATTACACAGATAACCCTGTTGGATTGGGAGGAGATTATGTCCTTGATTTGATTGGTACAGCATTCACTTCCTCAATAGGATTTGCGATATCGGGAAGGAGGTACAGGTTCTCAATATCCTCCGTAGACATGGCGGGCAATGAGTCTAGTCCATTGCAGTTCTATGTAGATGCTCCCCTTTCTTATGAGATACCAAACGCAGATGATCCTTCTGTTGTCCATGCTGAGACTCACGGTAGTAGCGTGCAACTGATATGGTCTCCGTCTAGGAGCGCGATAAGATACTATCGTATTTTTAGAAAAATGGGATCTAACTTATTTGTAGAAGTAGCTCAGGTAAAGGGTAATAGTAATTATTATCTAGATATAGGTCTTGATGTAGATATTAATATAACATATGTGGTTAAGAGCGTCGGTATTTGGGGAAACTATTCACAGGATCCTGATCAGTACAATTATACGCAAATGACATATGCCACTGCTCGAGTAATTGGCGCTGATTTTAATACGCAAAAAATATCATTGACAGCCAGTAAGAATGGATATAATGCTTCGCTATCTTGGTCTGCTTCTGATGAGTCGGTTGACGGGTATGAAATATGGTGTAAGATTCCTAATGGCGTATATGAATTGATAGATAGTGTTTCTGGAGAACTTTTTGAATATACTCACAATGGCGGGCTTCTAACAGAAGGATCATATTCTTATTCTGTGCGTCCAGTGCGTGGAGAATTAGAAGTCAATATAGCTCAAGACACCAATATTCCATCTGATGCCTATGTAATTGCGTCCATTGCTTTTGATGATGCTGGAGATCTAGAGATATCTAGGTCTGTTCGAAACATAGGCAATGGCATTGATATAGTTGCCGAGGCTGCTGCGCCACGTATCTTAAATCATAGACATCTCTATCTTCCTGACGGTCAAGATAGACGCATTGACTTACAGGACTATTTTGAATTAAGTGATTTTATTTCTCTTGGTGATGGCGTTAGATTTACTCACATTGCCGAGCATGCGCCAATTCCTCCTGAATCAGTTACATCAGTATTTATAAATGGATTTCCTTATTCTGGAAGTTTTAATTACAGTGTTGTCACTAGGACTATAACATTTGCTTCGGCTATTCTTCAGCCTTTAGGTCCGTTTGTTGAAATCAATAGCATTGTCTTGAAAGTTTCTGATGTAAGTGAATTAGAAAATGAACTTCCTGTAGATAACATGCTTAGTACTTTTGGAGAGCAGATGGAATCAGGAGTGCTCGTAGAGGACTATATTCCCTATAGAGAGCACTCAGGACGAATAGGGGAGCGATGCACGCCCATGGTGGCATCGTGCTCCTCATTGGATGGCTTTAGGTTTGTCATATCTAGTAGTGAAACGGGGAAGGCAAGATATGCTAGGCCTGGACCTTCGGGAGCGGCAGATTCATATATAGAAATAGGACCTACGGAGGAAACTCCTTCTGGGTTTGAATTATTGCAGCAAGTGGGCTTTCCTCTTGGAGATAGCCGCCATATAGTAGTTTATGATGGATGTGAGTTGTTTCCAGATGACTCTCTCCTGCTTGCGACATCAATTGGAACGGTTATTCTTAAAAATATAAATAGCACAATTAATTGGGAGACTTATATACCGTGCAACCCTCCAAATGACACTGGGATGCCTCATCGAATATCTGCTTCATCTGATGGATCGTCTATTGCCGTAGTACATCCTAGAGGAATAGATGTATTGAAATATGTCCAGGATAATAATAACTTAGGATCTACTCGTTCTCTGATCGTTATAGCAAATGCAATGGGATTAGATCTAAATATAAAATTTATTAGAGACATATGTTCTATTGATGGCAATTTTTTTGCAACTAGCGATATAGGCCCAATAGGACTGGTTGTCAATGGTGATGCTACGCCAGAAATAAGACTACTATCCTTGCCCGATGCCGAAGATTCTGAAACATATGCATGCGCTAGTGATAGCAGCAATCTTTATGTATCAACTAAAACTGGTATCTTTATATCAGATAATGCTGGAGATACATGGGCGTTATTCTCAACTACTCCATCTATAGTAAGGTCAATAAAGATATACAATGGCTTTTTATATGCGTTAACTGCCGATTCCCTTGTGAGAATATCTATGGCAAGCCGTTCTTTCAGCACCATACACTATTCCGAGGGAGCTAAGTATAGAAAAATGGACATATTTAATGATAGAATGATGCTCATTGGAGACATGGGATGCATGGTTAGCGACATTAGATATTCAATTATTTTCTCTCCTTCAGTAGCATTTCAAAGAATAAAGAGTTTGCCTAAGTTCTCTAGCGTTATACGGGCTGCAAGAAGTGTATTCAAGTATCGGGATGGAATATGCGTGGGTGGAGATGCTTTTATATCAAGGGGAGTTGTATATTCGCGAATCAAGACCATGATCGATTTTTCTATGGCTATGCCAGTTGGAGATAGGAGTAAAATTCCCACTGTTTATGGCAATGACGTTCCCGTAGAGAATGGGTGCTATTTGCAATATTCTGCAAATAGATACTCTCCAGAGTGTGTGTTTTTTGACGATCAGCGTGATAGCGGTGAGACTGTTTCCGTTGCGCGTCAGTATACGGATGTTGTAGCAAAAAACAGAGGATGGGCTTGGCGCGATTTTTCTGCTCCAGTTGTAGTCAAGATAAATGGAAACCCCATAAATGACGGAAGCAGATCAGACAAACCAGTAGATCAGCTTCTCGATCTCGTCGCAAATGACATAGTTTTTTCAGATTTATTTTCACGTAGGATTGAAGCTGCTCAAGACTTTTCTAATCTTGGGGCGATTATTTCAGAAATGACAAATAACGATACTGCCTTAAGCGAGAATCCTCAAAGCGTTGGAGTTCACAGATTTACGCGCGCTAATGTCAGAAAGTACATAGATACACTGAACAAACTAAATTCTAAGATATATTCAGATGAAGCAATGTCTCTTCTCGGCACTAGACAGTCTATGACTTTAAGGTCTCCTGAGTTCAAGACTAATTTGATAGCAAATTTCGTGGAAGGGGGAGTATCTTCTATTAATCTGGATCGCAGGGCAATGGTATATTCTCCTTATGGTCCAGAGTTTTGCATTGGATCCTTGGGAACTTATGATCCAGAAGATACGCTTATGCTTACTGGATCGGTTCCAACATCAACGCCTAGGGATGGAACTGATAATCCTATATATCTTGATCCCAATAGCGAGTTTGCTAGACCCGCCATTCCTGGTCCAGGTAGTTCGGCTATTTTGTCTGGATATTTCTCTAGACCTTGCACGGGCACTGACGAATGCCCAGAGGTTCCTCAATCGTATATGCAGCCAAGTCCTCCTGGCTCTCTAACTGGATCTGGTTCGTCAAATGGTTCCAGCTCTTCTGGTTCGGAAACTCCTCCATCTGGAGGAGGACCAGGGGCATAATATGAACAATATAAATCCTACATATAAAAAGAACATAGACCTTATTACCAGTTGGGTTCCAGATATAAATAATCTTTATTTTTCTTACGTTTCTAAAGTATCTGCTCCAGCTTCTTCTCTTTTAAGATGGAATTCAACCTCACTTGCCTTGAAACAGGAAATTGTGGACGCAATATTTTCCGTTAATATATCACCATTTTTTGGATGCTCTTCTAGATATAAGAGTGCTCCTCCTCCGTGCATGAGAAAAAAAGCCAATACTTCACTAGGAGTTACAGACTGCATGGATGGGTTAATCGCCGATGTAGAAGCTGCCTGTCGGCAGGCTCAGGCTCCAGAATATTGTCGAAAAATATTTTTACCTACCATATCTTCTTCTTCTTTTTCCTGTTCGGATGCTAGGAGAAAAAGTCTGGATACTTTCGTCGTATGGCTATATAGTTCTGCTATATCAAGTAAGAATGGTTATATAGATCCATTGCAATCACGATATATGAGCGATTCTTCTCCTAAGATAACGCGATGGAAATAATATATAAATATGACATAAGGTTAGATATATGGTACCAGAATCTTCAGAACTAGTCAGTAAGGATAGGCTGTTCAAAAGAGCGCCTGCTGCATCGATGCGTCCATCTGGCAACGCGTCTAAGGCGGTCATTCTTGGCGCTCGAGGGTTTGAGTACAATGGAAAACGAAATGCCGACATACAGATCAAATGCAATAAGAATGAATCCATCAAAATAATTCATCAGGATAATGGCGGAACATGTCATCTAGGACTACCTAGATTTGACGGAAAGATATACGTGATGGTTCATACTTCTGTCCCATCATCTGGATCTATAAACTACGGATTCTCTGATACGGTGTTATTTGTTGATGGTAAGGAATCTCCAAATTTACTAATAGCAGAGGATATGGAGCTAATTTTTGTATGCCTAAATCATGACATCGGCATATCGGTTAAATCGATTAACGGAATAGAATACGAGCTATCAGAATCTCCGTCTCCTTCGTTTGCTCCGTTCTCAAGGTGTTGGTCCTTCCTGCCATATGGATTAAAAAAGGGCGATGTTATTAAGTATGGAATAAGTGGAAAAAATAACAGCGGCGGGGCGGTTTTGATCGTGAGCGCAAGTGATACAAATTCTCTTCCTTGGTGGAATCTTCATTCAGCATTCGCTGGAGATTCTGGGTGGAGGATTAGGATTTCTGATAATCTTATTTTTGATGTAATTAATAGATCGGATGCGAATAGAAGACCATCTTCGTTTTCTGGAAAAGTAATAAGCGTTAATGGAGTAGAGCAGCCACGATTATTGGCAGCGTGTGGTGATTCATTCCATGCGAGAGGGTTCGTAGATAATGTCAGTATAGGAAACTGCGTCATCTATCAAGATGGATCTCATAGCGTTTCCTTGGATTCAGAATCTAGCATTGTATCAGTTCCATGTGGAGTGGCGCTTCACGATCCTTATGACCCATATGATACTAATGAGTATAGTTTTGACGGCAGATTTTTATCTTATTATGGAAGTGGCGATAGAGCAAGTGGGGAACAGCTGATTGTAAAAGAAGGCGGATGGGATCTGCATGATTTGATCTATGTAAGTGCTTATAGATCTGGATATGTTGAAAATATAAAACTGTCCCAAGCTGGATCTTTTGTTATATGCTGTAGTGAATTTGGTTATTCTGGATTGTTTTTTCACGTGCAAGTGGAAGATAACGATCAGGAAGTCTTTACTATACAAGATACATCTTCGGTTAATAACTTCATGCGTTTGAAGAGTGATGGAATTAATGCATGGGTGCGTTCTGATGCCTCTACATCCAAGGTTAATAGGTATGTAAAAGTAGACATCGTTTCCAGCATGATTGATGGCATGACTGGTTCTGTTTTGCAGAAAAGCCTATACCAATCTGTTGCATCTATACTTAAACAACAAAGAATGATATCTGGCGACATACTGTTGGTAGATTTCTCTTATGTGCGACCAAAGATTATGGATGTTTCATATATATACAATGGTATATCCATGGCATGCAATGAATTTTCTATTAAACAAGTCATTAACTTCGATTCAGTTGATGTTAACGCTAGGTCTGTTTTTCAAAGGCTTGACTGCAAGTTCTATTTTGATGTATCTACTCATTTATATACTAGTTATCCAGTTGATCTGTTGATGAATGGATTTGCGTTAATAGACAGCAGATCCACGGACAGTATGGATATTGTAAAAATTCTAATGTCGCTAGGCGTGAAAAACTTTATATTTAATGGAAAGCTAGATGGAACTGATGCATATATAGCAGCCATGTCTGCACTTTTGGCGCCATCTTTCAATGACTCTTTAAAGTATCACTGCATGAGAAGCAAACAATTTGCAGAGAATGTTGGGATAGTAAGTACATCATCAAATATAAGTGGGCTGCATGTAAAAGATCCAGTTTTTGATACCCAATATGGAGGAATAGAGATCTTCAGAAAGATAAGAGATATCTCTAGGGAGGGATTCTCTACAGTATTTATCATGCCAAATGGGGAATGGGATTTTCCCTTTGCTAAATACAGTAATTGGCATTATCCTGCTGATATATTGAGAAGCATTTCGGATGCGTTTATAAAAATAAAAGATGATTTTGACATAATCGTCGGCATATCTATCCACGTAAAATCTGTTCAGGAAAATGAGCGAGCCACCATCTCCTTATGTGGAGATCTTGGGATAAGCAAATTGTTGCTCATAGATGCTATTTATGTAGATGATGCTGAACTTATAAATATATCTAAAAGATTTTTAGACAATTATATTGAAATATATTTCGAGGGGCATCCTAGAAAAGTATCTTCGGGATTGCTTTCTAGTAGTTTTTGTTACGGCAAATGGCTGTGGTGGTCAAGACACCGCGGACCAATGCCTGTATATCTAAAGGATTTGGTAAGAGAGATCTAATGCCCATATCAGGACCATCCAGCCTAGAGATAGTCATTCCCGTGTTGACGGGTGGATCTGCTCGTTTTCCCAGAGGATCCGTAGTTAAATACACTCAAAATGGTGTTCTGTTTTTGGCGCTGGTTAAGGCGCATGATCCTGTGGTCGGCTTTTTAGTTGTGCGACCTTTACCTAACGTATTAAATTTAATTCTTCCTCCCATTGGAATTAAGAGCGACGTTTCTATTTCTTCTATGGATGGATCGTTATCTGTCGGTACTCGTGGTCCGTTTTTCGCTGCTGGAGCTAATGCTAGTTCAGGCCTTTATGCTGTATGCAAAAATACAGGATATTCAGGAATAAGGCATGAGGTATTTGCCAGTTACGCAGCTGATAGACTTAGACCTACAGGGTCAAATTCTTTATTATTCAAGAATAGCATGTTGGATAGCGCTTCAATAGGAGCATGGCAAAAACTATTGTTTGTTTCTCCCAAGCAGGATATGACGAATCCTGGTTTTTCTCCAGACTTGGAGGACCTCTTTCTACACAGTATTCAAGATCAGGCGGTTGGCGTAATGCTTACTCCAAATGTTGGAATAACGCATTTGTTCAGGGGTCATAGTCTATCTAATATGAGATTTCTATCTCAGACGGCATACTCAGTAGATGTTAATACTAGTGATCAACTTTTTCTTTTTGGGGGATCTAGGGGGTCAGACCTCACAGGTAAGGATATACTAATAAGTCAGGGTTTTGTTGAATCAAATATACCCTCAGAAGCTGCTGATATTATATTTTTCAAGATTAACGGCAGCGTTTCTTCTTCGTTTTCTCCAGCCTTCCTAGATCTTGGCGGAGCCACTGGCGCATTATATGATTCTCTGCCTTTGATAATGGTTGACGCAACATACAGAGCAAGCCTTAGTAGGATAAGACCTAGTCAGCAAGATGTACTTAAGATAGAGGCATATGGGGCAAATGACCATCGCAAGATAGTGCCTAGGGGGATAAAATTCGATGATTATGCATCGATGATATATTTTTCAGATATTGGCAATCCTCTTATCTTGCCAATCGTCTCAGATGGAACTCCAAAACTTTTATGTGCTGGGCTTCTTGCCTTGCCAGTTTTATCCGATACTAATTTTGGAGCATTGAATAACGGTCAGAATTCATTTAGCGCTACTGGAAATTCAAAATTTGGAGTGCAGGCATCATCTCCGTTTGACTCTGGAAATTCCTGGTCTAGCAAGATACTTGGGCAGGAATTGCTTGGTCGCATCATCAATGATCCTGCAGGTCGTAGATGGATTGATGTAATTACAGATGCGCTTGGTTCTGATAGAGTAAATGTCATTCAACTGAGTTCGGACGCATTTCCTTCGTTGTATTCCAGCCTTGTTCCTGAGCCGTGCGTTTTGTCTGTAGTTACATCTGGCAGTAGTTCTTCTTCAAAATCATCGTCAAGTTCTTCTTCAAAATCATCGTCAAGTTCTTCTTCAAAATCATCGTCAAGTTCTTCTTCAAAATCATCGTCAAGTTCTTCTTCAAAATCATCGTCATCGTCAAGCAGCGCATCTAGTTCCTCATCATCAAACATCTCGTCTAGTTCTTCTAGCGGATTTCCGTGTCAGGAATTCTTTATTAACAATGCATTTGCTCCTCTGACTATTGCTAGTCCTACTGCATCGAGTAATGCATGCGTCCACCCAAGCGCCACGAGCGTAACCAGTACGATGGTCTGCGGAATTTCTGGGTCCCTATGCGCGATAGAATTTACTGTATCTGGAATATCTCATACCAATATTGGAGATCTGAAGATATTCGTCACAGCTCCGTGGGTTGATGATTTTACTGGACTTCCAGCTACTATCACTCTTTTAAATAGACCAGGAAAATTAATTGGCACAAGCCCTAATTCATATACTCATAACCTATCTGGAACGTATACATTCAGCGACAACGCTACATCAAACATATGGGCATTTTGCGAAGACAATCTAGACACAGGTTCCGTTATTGTTCTAAGCGGACAGTTGTGGAGGGCTACTGAGAGTTTGTGTGTTCCTAGTGGACCTACGAATAGTCCTAAAAATCCCGCAATAGTAAACATTAACTCAAATGTTGCAGGTAAAAATCCGTTTGCATCTGGAACGAATCTGTGGAGGTTGACAATTGAGGACCATCAATCTTCAAATTCAGGTTCATTCACTGGATGGTCTATTAAGATGTTTGTTGCAAATACTCAGACATCATCATCTAGTAGTAGTTCTAACAGTTCATCTAGTAGTAGTTCTAACAGTTCATCTAGTAGTAGTTCTAACAGTTCATCTAGCAGTAGTTCTAACAGTTCATCTAGCAGTAGTTCTAACAGTTCATCTAGTAGCTCTAACAGTTCATCTAGTAGTAGTTCTAATTCTAGCAGCAGTAGTAAGTCTTCTTCATCTAGTAGTAGTTCTAACAGTTCATCTAGCAGTAGTCCTAATTCTAGCAGTAGTAGTAATTCTTCTTCATCGAGCAGTAATTCTAGTAGTTCTTCTTCTAACAGCAGTAGCAGCAGCAGTTCATTTTCGTCCAGTAGTAGCAATAGTAGTTCCTCTTCGTCTAGCAGTCGTCCTCCATGCATTCAGAACACATTTAATAAGATTGTTGCGAATACTGTTATACCGGACGCAATCGTTGGCGCGCAAGAATTCTGCATAAATCAAGATAGCGGATTGCTCACTGATTCATTAGTAATAAACTCTTCTGGAACTATATGCTCCCTTAGCGTGATCGTCAATATATCACATATATCTGTTGGAGATTTACGTATATATCTTGAGACTCCATGGAACAGTCAGATAGTCTTGATGGATAGAATCGGAAAAACATCTGCAGCAAGTGCTTATTATTTGCAGAATTTGGGAAGCGCAGCGGGCGCAACTGCTAGTTATTATTTCGCTGATTCTGGCGGAAGTGCAGCAGGAATGGCCAATAGTATATGGGCGTGGTGCGAAGCAAATGGCAATGTGCTTCCTGCTGGTGATGCTAATATTATACCAAGTGGATCGGCGAATGTATGGAAGCCAACACTGGGATTATGCGGTCTTCCAGACGCGAATAGAAGTAGTCCAATATTTTTTAGTATCACTCAAGAGGTTTCAGATAAAGACATGTACGGAGAATGGATTCTCCACATAGAGGACCATAGAAACACAAGGTCTGGAGTGTTTGCTGGATGGTCTTTAGTGATTAGCGCATTTGGAGTAGTAACTGTTAGTAGTTCTTCTTCTAGTTCTTCATCTGTTTCATCCAGTTCATCGTCACTATTCCATAGTTCATCATCAAGTTATTCTTCTAGCAGCTCATTAGTGGAAGATAATTTTCCAGATAGGATTGGGTGGTTTTTTGATGCTGTTTCTTCTCCCGATACTAATGTTCAAACTATGTTCGGCATGTCGGGATCCGTGCAGCCATTTGGTGGATCGATATGCGATGCATATGGATTCGATTTCTCTCCAGAGATTGGAGCAGTCACTACTGGATACGCAGATTCCATTACGGGGATCATTCATATTGACTCTAGAAGCTCCGTAGGCAAATATGATATTGTGACTCTAGATGTGCATAAGGAGCAATTTTTTAATGCAGGTATAGTTGGGCATTCCGTAGTGGAAGACACTTTTGAGGGAGTCAACTCAGGCGCTCCCGCCTCCTTTAGTCAAGTGCAGCATTTAAATATTCTCAATCATGCCAGTATAATGTTAGACTATGCTGGAGTAGAGGCGCCTGCGCACTCATCTTCAAAAATGCTAAAGGCTTCGGATTTGTCCTGGATGGATCAGGATAGATCTTCGATATGCTTTGATGAAATGCTTGATAGTGGAAGTGACGATGTAGATATAGATCAGATTTTCTCCTTATGCTCGTCTGACGATTCTGGTCTGGAAGTAGCCGGCGCTTTTATGAGTTCTTGCTTTAGGAAGAATATTGGCTCGTCGGCACTGACGATTTTTACGGACATATCTAATTTTGGAATTCCATTAAAGACAAAAATTATTTCTGGAAAATTACAAGTAATTACGACCACTCATTATCTTGGAATAGATAATGATGGTGCCATTTTTGAACAACAGGCTCATCAAGGGATATTGGGAAATGTCATCATGGGTTGTTTCATTGACGGTGGAATAATCGTAACTACTGAAAGAAATATATATTTACGAATACTAGCTCAGGAATATTTCAAATTGGTTTTTGAACTTCCATACGTACTGGATAGTGATGCGATTGTTGCAAGCAGTGATGGCATTGCGATTTTCGTTACTCCAAAATATATTGTCACCACAACAAACGGTAGAAATTTTGCTTTTGCCACCATCGTTGGAGGATCGGATTCTAATTGGATTCAGTCTGGAAAAATAGATGATGTGTGTATCTTTAATAACAAGATTATAGTCACCCATGCTGGTCATGCATGGCACGATAACGGATCAGTTATGGTGGGAGGCGCACCTGCTGTTCAGATGTCTAGGATCATAATCCCTTCGCAAAACATCGTGGACTCCATAGACTCAGCAATAGGATCTGTTATTTCATGTTGTTTATTTAGGAATGAAGATAGCATTATTAGTAGATTACTGCTTGGAGGAGATTCTGGATTTGCCTCTATTTATAGTATACCTATTTCTTTCAATCAGATGAGCGCAGATGAGATTAGAAATGCCGTTCAGTATACGAATACCGATATACCAGCACATTTTGTAAGATCTTCAAACGGAAAAATAATAAGCGCATTCTTAGATTCTGTTTTCGTTAATTCTATAAGCAATATCGTATCAATTAGAAATGGAGTAGTTCTTTAATGCCTTTTATAGGGTCTACCAAGGGTGTCATTAGGATTGTGGTTAATAGTGCTCAATTTACTACTGCAGCATGGTCTGCTGGTAATTTTGTGATCCTAGATGACCCAATAGACAACACTACAGTTTCATCTGGATTTATATATTTATCTTCTGCCGCATCTGGATCTAATACTATTGTGTCTTTAAAGGTTATTGACGAGAATGCCACGCCCTTGTACTATATTAGAAGTGGTTCGGTGTTGAAGCGACCCACTGGAGCCTCTGTGGCATGCGTCGGTACTGCTGGAACGGCAATTGACTTAAATGGCTCGTCTATATCTGTAATAGATGCCATTCAGTCTGATGCATCTACGACAAGGCATGAAATATTCAATAGAACGGTTGCTGGATCAGTTACTGCCAGTCAGCCATATAACGCATTTTTACCAAGCAGCATTTTTTCCAACATTGACATATCATGGGTAAGCGCCGATTCTCGATTGAATACTGGCATGGGAAGACATTTTTTATACGCTCCTCTTTTTATTCCTATCACTAAAAGGCATGTAATATCGATGGGTGCTGTAAACTCTGCAATATCTTCAGTTAGATATGTAGACCCCGTTAGTGGGGCGCAGTCTGTTATTCCGATAATCCGGTCTCAGAAACTGGGGCATGCATTTTCTGCATCTGGAATATCGCTTCCTGCTGGAATGGGAAGCGCTACTGCGGATAGTATAATTATATCTCAATTGGCTGTTGACGTCCCTTCTTATGTCCATAGAGTAAGATTCGCAAGCAGTGCTGATTTGTTTAATACAGCTATCAGCCTTCCAGTATATTTAGTAACTTTTACCAGAAAAATAGGAGTATTGTCATCTTCGTCACAGAATGGCTCTTTACCATTTGTCTGTGCTGAAAACATACCAATTGCTAATAGGCTTAGTGGCATATCCCAAGAACAAGATTTTATAAATTTTATGTACAAAGGGGAGTCTGGTCATGCCGCTTTTGCCTGGGACGGGGTTAAATCCATATTCTTAGGCATAACTCATGATCCTATTATACATACTGGAGTGAAAGTATCTAATAATATATGGAACAATGTGGTCGTTGGCTTTAATTCTCAAGGCAATATGGCAACTTCATTATCCGATTCACAGAATCTGGTTACAGCACTTGTAGATGGTTATCAAATTGGTTTTGAAGCCGAAAAATTTAGAGCTATGGTAACAAGTAGTTCTGCCTGGTCAGCTCCTGTTACTGGCGGAGGATTGTTGTCTGAAAAAAATGTATTTGCAATTAACAATTCTGTTTCTACGCCAATTTTCATTAATCCAGTAGGCGGAAGAAAAAAAGTTACTCAAAAGCTGAGGCAATAATTTGGCAATTTTTGATCGCATAGACTTAAAATTATCTAAGGCAGGGAGCTTTGATCATATCGATAAGCTTCCGACTATTAGTGATGGTTCTTTTTTTGAATGTTCTAATTTTATAGATGCAACTTATGGTCAGGCCCAAATGGTTGTTGTTCCTGGCGGTCAAGAACATGTCTCTTCATCCGTATTGAGATTTATTTCTGGATTAAACAGTTCTTCAAATACAAAAATTAGATTTACTTTTAATATGCCGTATGCTGGATCGATATGGGTGGCATGCAGGATAAAAAAAGCAGGTAATAGTCCAAGGGGATTTTTTTCCATATCTGCGCCAAACGATCCATTCGGTTATTTTGAGCATATACCTGGATTTACTTCAAGTGATATATGGTATCAAAGAAGACTTGCTCCTATTATAGCAACGCAAACAGATCTATATTTAAATATTGGATATGATGATGCTGGTGGTGATGTCGTAGTTATAGATGGTCAGTCTCTAGTTGGAGATATTGAACTAGATTGTTTGTATGTAGGATTTGATCCCTTATTGACTAGTGGTGCTTTTTCTTCGAATATTTCAGGTAATTGGTGGTCTGTTAATACTTCTGATTCCATAAGCCCATTTAAGATATCTAAAATAAAAGAAAATATATCATATAATTATTCTACTGTAAATTTAGTATCATTAGGAATAGACGGAAGTTATCAAAGCAGGACTGGAACATGGTGCTCGATTGAAGACGGCAGAATGTCGGGGTGGCGTCAGTTTATGATGAAGGAAAGCGCTCCTGTGCTTACAGGAGGTCCTGATATTTCTAGTTTTATAGTGCCAATTGTTTCTCCTTATGCTGCAAGTAAGGATTTTATATGGGAAAAGGCTGCCGATCTGCAGTCCATACCGAATGCAAATATAATTGATCCAGGATCCTCATTTGGTCAACATTCTTCATATGGTTCAGCATTAGCTGTAAGGTGCTATGCTCGAAGAAATTTCATAGATAATAATCAAATTACTACTCCAATTCCTGTCACTCAAGAGATCAGTGTGCAGGCGCTTGATGCAATCTCATTAAATCCAGAAATAAAGAATACAGAATATTTTGATACATTAAGCGGAGTCGGAGTTCGACTGGAACTACCTCAGAGGGTAGTAGGAATATTGATGGATCAATCTGGGTCTATGTCATGGAATGATCCAGATAATGTGAGATTTTCAATAGCGAATGATATTGTAGACAGATTCGCGGGCGGATATCCTGGAAATGTATCATTTGCCATTAGCAGTTTTAGTGGAGTTCCAATAAATATTGAGTGGTTTGCAGCATTGGAAAGAGATTTAGACAATGCTGGATCTCCAGAATCTGCCGAATCAGCCTTTTCAAAATCTACTAGTCACAACTTTGCTGGAGTACAAATAGTACGCAAGCAGAGTCAGCCGTCATCATCTCCTTCGGATGGAGAAATTATTACAGATGGCTATATTAATGTGATATTCGATAATGGACTAGATCCAGATATAGACTATTACTATTCTATATATCCTAAGGACATATATGGAAGGACGTATTCTCCGACCGTAATAAAAGTGAAGCCAGATGGGGACGGTGTTCCGTCTGGAATAAAGAGCATTATTGGCAAAGAATACAAGGGTACTGGAATTCCTGCATCGGAAGACGCTCTTGCCTTATGGCATATGAATGAAGGATCTGGAGTTAGGGTATATAGTTTTGTTCAATCTGCCTCTTATCTAGATTTAAGTAATTCAGCTAACTCTTTCTCTCCTCATTGGATAGATCAGGCTGAGTCTCCATCTCCGTCGACCGACTCTAATTTTGGCAAGGGTAGTGGAATTAGGATGAATGGCCAGAATCAGTGGCTAGAGCACAGCGGATCAATTATTCATGATGGCACTGGCTTATCTTTTGGCATATGGGTAAATCCGCTTAGGAACGGCAATAATATAATTGGCGGAGTAATAGCGAGCTGGACATGGGGAAGTGCTCCTTTTGTTATTAGATGTTCTTCATCTGGACTAGTTTCCTTAAGCATAAATGGATCTACCAGTACTTCAAATGACCCCATAATTGGTGGATCATGGAACAATTTGATTATATGTATGAACGGAAACGATGGTAAGATAGTCATATATACCAATGGAGAGGCAAGAATATTTTCTACTAGTTGGAGAGCCGTTGGTAATAATGTTTCCAATTTCAAGATAGGAAAATACTTAAATGAATTTGGTGCTTTTAAAGTTACAGAGTGCTCGCTTCATTCTTCAGTGCTTAGCCTTGCTTTTGTTAATGCAAATTATAATATAATAAATGCGGATAATGGCGATAGGATATTAGTAATCTCTAACCCCAACGGCAGTCTTGTTGGTAGTGATGGATCTCGTTTATTAATCAATTACAAGAGAGAAGCAGGACCTCTTAGGCTATTAGACCAGAACATATCTGGACCAGCAAACACTGGAAGATATGGAGGAGATTCCTCGAGTCCTAGAAATGTGCCCATTAGACCAGGAATATTTAACGCAGGCAGATCAGATGTTGGAGCTAGAATTTGCTTTGGTGATGATCTTGGTCCAGTTAGTCCAGACGATGGATCAAATATATACGATTCTAATAGTAATAGCGGCATTAAAGATGAACTAGTCGTGTGCGGACCTTTTGGGTTGCCTTTACGCGATACGGAATTGGGAAACATAGAGTATTCTGGCTATCGTCACTACTTCAGAGCTTTTACAATAAACGCCCTTGATGAGCACAGCGTTGTGGAAGATAGCGGTATGATAGAATATCAGCCTTCTTCTATGGGCAACAATATTACACTTTCCTCGGCGCCAAGTTCTATATCTTCTCTTGAATATTTGGCTGGCGATAGGAAGATAAAATTGTCATGGCAACTTCCAGAACAATCTAATCATGATTCTGTGGTGGTTTACTATAACAGACCACTGTCTCAAGACGCAGAACTTGACTATGAGTCATTAGACGATTTTATGTCAGCTGCGCCTACATATCCAGTATTTTGTGGATCTTATAATTCCACAGAATTCGTCCATTACTATGGAAGAGTTTCTGGCAGTATTCCAATGTCTGGTGAGGCGATTGATGCAGTTCAGACCCTTTCTGCTGGTCGAGACCTGTCGATGGAACTCGAGAATGGCAAGCTGGCGCATTATGCAGTTGTTTTGCGAAATGCGGATGGCAAGGTTGGCGACCCTATATTTATATCAGCATCTCCAGATGTAGAAAATGATAATTTAATATCTACAGAACAACCATTGGCTGCTAGGGCGTATAAACTAGAAAGTGGATCGATAAGTATCAAACTTATAAATCCCGTGAATCCCAAGCTGTTCTACGATGTTGGAGGATGGTTTGATGATAGAGTATTCTTCTATTTTAAGGTTTCCGATACTTACGGAAGACCATTGGAAGATGAGTTTGATTTTGTTTTCAGAACCAGTTACGAGATAGAATCTTCCTCTAGTGATTACATTTCAGTCCCTGGTAGCTTAATGCTTACTGATGACGGCACTGCCGATGGAATCTCAGATACGGTTGATTCTTATCGAGCTTTTGATCCAACTGTTTCCTCTCCAGCAAAACTTAATTTTAAGTTTAAAGAACTGTGCAGATTTACTAGGCGCAGTTCGTTGAACGGATTTGTTAGAGTAGTTTTAGATACCGATGTTTTTGGGTCAGACAAACTAAGATTTATCTCTGGCCTGTATTTCTCTGCAAGGATGTCTATACGCAGACGCAGGACTCGCGACATTCTAGTCGGAGGGGACGCATCTTCTCCAGTATTCGCATTTGACACTCAGCCAATAAGGGTTTGGCTTTCTAACCCGTTGACGGTAGAAACATTCACGACGGATAGAACTCTTGTGCCGTGCGCGATATCTGAGTCATTGGTAAGCATAGATAATTTTTATGACTGTGGAATTGGTTCATCATCCGATGTGTCTACAAGTGTATATAACGGGGCATATGTTGGTCGTACTCGTCCAGTTCGGTTTACATTCAGGGCAAGGTATAAGGATGGTCCTATGCCAGTCGGATCTTCTGCTACAATGTATGCTTTTGAGGATTCTCTACCATATTGGTCTTCGGGACCTGGAGTGGATGGGTGTAGTCAGCCGCCTGGATATCGTGGTTGCGTGCAGTTTAATGGAGAGAATGGAACTCCTCGCGAGACTAAATGCACTGGTCTGATTGCTGGAGATCCAGTATTGGGTGTCGATTTTACCCGAACTTATATTCCATCTTCTCTCATATCTCCGCGTCAGAATAATGTTTTATTTGCATATAACGAAGAGACTCAGTGGAGCGAAGCTGTATTTCAGTTCGCTACGCCATCTAGAGCCGCCGCCGCTACAATATTTGGCCAGACAACTGTTGGAGGTCTAGCTGCGGCTGCAGGAACGTACTACGCGTTCCCAGACCCTCTACTGATTACGATAGATACGCAGGCTCCAGTTCCTGATGGTCTAGACGTAGCGAGGCAGACGGCATATGCAGCCATCATAGACCCAGATCGTGCTATTATTGTAGATGGAGACGTCGCTCCTAATTCCTCATTGGAATCTTTTTCTTCTCCTGTTCCAGATGGAACACGCATAGATTGGGAAATCACTCCACTGCGTAATGGCAAAAATAGACCATTTTATTCTTTGGCATTTGGAAATTCATCAGAAGTAATGGATCTTACTTCTGGCGGTTACTCAACAAATGTAAGATTCGGACCAGCAAGCAATGTGACAAGCGAATTGGTTCAAGAAGTAGTTTATTCCAATAATGGCGATGGTACGCAGGGCGATGTGCGAGTGGTTCTTGTTCCAGAGATGTATATTATTAGAGCTAGTGTTACAGTAGGCAATAGAAGAGCATCAGCATGGCGAGTGGTATGTATCTATCCTCCTGCATTATCTGACGGCGGATCGGGATCAGTGGCTTCTCAAGTAGTTAGAAGGACTGGCATGTTCTGTTCGCTTGTTAATGGAAGATATTCGCAAAGGATGTATGCAGATGGCATAGATTATGCGGTATTCCAGATAAGTAGAGATGCTAGGATATCGGCTACTGACAGTTCCTCAGTTGATGAAAGAACGATGGCATCTGCTTTTGTTAAATGCTACAATGGAACCGAAGGACTTAACGAAGGAATTCCTGGAGCATTCCTCTCGATATTGCCTGAAGAGCAATTAGTTGAGATTAAAATAGGTAAGTTGCAGGACTACGCATCAACTGCAAACTCTCCTTATTGGCTGAGAAATGTAGACATATTGTATGACAATATATCTTTTGGTTCATCTGCAGACGGTAGAGCCATAGTAAATAGCAGTGGAATTTCTCCCAATGACGCAGTAATTAGGCTTTCATCAAATAACAAAAACTATTTTGCAATTAGAAGCAATGGTTTCATTCCTAAAGTATGGAATCGTCATAATGAGCCAACTACTACGAAGGATGTCGGAGTTCTTTGCTCTCATTTTCAAGATAGACCATACGCTGCTGCTGGGGAGGATGTAGATCAGAATGCTCCAGATAATTCTGTGTTCGGAGGAGATGAATTATGCAGCAGTGACGGTTTTGTGGAAACATGCGACTTTGATTCTCGAATTGTTTCGTATGCAACTGATAAGAACTGGCTTGACTATGATGTAGTTATTAATACTCAAACGTCTATAAATAGTCCATATGGAGAAATCCCATGTGTTGGATCTGGAACATGGGCTCTTGGGAATCCTCCAAAATTAATAAAGTTTATTGAGCCATTGGACATCGTATTTGCGTTCAATGAAGTCAATGACCAACGCATTTTCGACGGGCGTATTGTAGTAGATGGATCTTCTTTTAATAGATTGTATTTTGCAGTTACATTCGCGGGCAGACCGGTTCCAGATGGAACATCAGTTAATGTGTATATATGCGGATCATCTCCATTGTCTGTATTTGCAAATCCCGTATTTACTTCCCGTTTAGATGAAAATGGATCATGGTGCGTTGATGCTAATGGTAATTTTATAAATGTAGGAACTAGTTACGCCATAGTTGACCTTGAGCCCATCCCGAGCGGAACATCTTTTAACAACACTATCTTTGCTGAAGTAAGATATGACAAAATCGGTAATGTATTCAGACAACGTGTGTGTGGAGTAAACATATCATATAATGGAAATTCTCAGGGAGCGCTCGCTTCGTATGTCAATCCGCCAGGCGGTGGAAATCAGAACGAGGAATCAGCATTACCTACGATTCTGAATGACCCAATTTCTGGTAGAGACATAGCAAGGCTTCCTTTGTCTGAGCAGTGCTTCTTTTATGACAATAACTGGGCTGCTAGTGGGTCGACTGAATGGACCAGAATAGCCGACATGGCAGTTCCTCGTGCTTGGCATGTCAGTGAATCTGTTGCTGGAAAATGGTATGCGATTGGAGGATTGTCCACTTTTGGAATATGCACTATCAATGAATATTGGTCTATTTCAAATAATAGGTGGGATAAAATTGCCGATATGCCTACTCCTCGTTTTGGAGCATCATCTGTATCCGATGGAACGCATATATACGTAATAGGCGGAGTTGAATCTTTTATCGACATATCGGGAGGCTCATCTGTTCCTGGGGTGAGATACTCATTGAGAGCAAGCAACAGAATAGAGAAATACGATACGACTACGGATACTTGGCAAATACTTTCATCGATGCCATGGATAGACGCTGAAGGTAACTTGGTAGATGCTCCAGTTGGTAACTTTGACAATATCAGTTCTGATATCAGTCCGCTGTCTAGCGTATTTGGTAAATCATTCATAATAGCAAACAAGATATATACTATTTGCGGCGCTCGATTAATCAAACCGAATCTTGAGCCAGCCATCATGTTGGACAGAGTTCTTGTATATGATATAACCACAGACTCCTGGAGCGTAAGTCAGCCGCTTGTCGGATATGATCTTTCTAGATATGCTCGCTTGTATCCAAATGCGATTATAAAGAACAACTCCATAGCAGTATTTGGTGGTAGTGGTTACAGGGAGGAAACTGAGGAATACCAAATAGGTGGATCTCTTCGTACCAGAACCATAACTAAGCAGTTTAATTTTTCTGACGCGTTTACGATTGATATAACAAAGCTTGTTTCTGGATCTTACTTTGGAGATGCAGATGCCATCATTCCAGATGTTCCTATGATTAGAGATCAGAGCGCACAGGGTAAATTTGGCACTAAGTACTTAATCCTTGGAGGGCGAATACTTGCCAGCAATACTCACCCTGGATCTCCTTCTTATAGCGGAGTTGAATCAATATTGGATCAGGGTACGTTCTTCAGCGTATCCCGTTCTTCGGATATCCCATTCGGAAGATCGGTTTCTGCTTTTGCTTCAGATGGAACTAGATTTGGCATACTGTCTGGCGGAGTAACTTCTGGACGAGCGCCAGGATTTGTTAGGATATATATTGATACATTTGGAGAGCAGAATGATACAGTCGGGTTTAAACGCATAGACTTGACAGAACCTGTCAATGCCATGGCTAGACTTGACGGCATAAGCGCTGTCGATATTAAGATAAGGTGTTATGACGAGAATGGATCTCTGCTATTAGGTGAAAAAAAGGTTAAGTTGACTGGGTATATAAAATTCCCGATAGCAGAAGAATCTGGATCTGGAGGATCGCTTGGCTCTGTATTTGGGAGAAACGGACCTGGTGCAGATGCCTTATTTATGAAGAAGAGAATTAGGAGGGGTACTAAAGTTTTCCCTGTTCGCATAGATCCTCAAATAGTTCCAATTAGTGACGGACTTGGATATTCGAAGTTATCTGGGAGGTCGGAAGATCCGTTAAGAGACATAGCGGAAATATCTGCGGCATTGGGAGGCATACTTTCTGCAGAGATTGATCTTGCGGGGCAAATGGCCAATCAGACCACAATCAGGCAGAGTCTATCTAGATTTCCTTATCAGATTGTGGTTTACGGAGAAATAGTTGATGACTTATTGTATGGATCAACGAGCCTTGTAGGCGGAACTACATTTGAGGAATCTATTTCATACCCAGAATTTGCTGATCAAGATGAAATCAGCGACAGCGGTGAATTCGATTTCGCAAATCCACTGCCAGAATTTAAATCTGGATACGGTGGTCTTAATGTGACGAATAGAGACATCGTTCCAGCGCCATTTCTTGAATTAGGAAATGTTCTAGAGACCAGTCAGGTAGGAGTGATAGGTCCGATAGGAGATTCAGACATATTCTCCTTTACTGCGCCAGTTGAGGGTAGTTATACTATCGCAGTAACAAATCGGGGCATTAGCACGCTTCGTTCGCAGATACAAATTTTCTCATCGAATCAACAACCTTTAGATTCGGAAGAATTGCCGAATGGCGTAGTTCAATTCCTGTTTGGAGATGGAATAGGAGATCCAACTAATCTCGTATACTTGCAGAGAAATATAAAGTATTACATAGTTGTGAAAGCATTAAATAGTAATATAAATCCTTCTTCTTCGGAACTGCCCAGCGTGGTTGGAGAATATCGACTTAGAATAGCTATTCCATTCTCCGAAGTAGGCAACTTTGTCACTTCTCCTGCTGATGGAGGCGGTCAGGGTGGAGCCTCAGCATCTGCCAATGGAGGCGGCTCTAACTCTGGAACTCCTTGTCCTTTTATCTGTCCATCATGCTTGAGAACTGGAAGAGGATTAAGCGGATTAACATGCACTGGATCCAATAATACCTTTTGCTCTAATCTAATTGGAGCTTCTGCCACCAATAATGTGAATTCAGCCAATGTAGCAGCTTCGGGTTCTCCAACGAGTCAACCTGAAATGCTTGATTTTATTGCGATAGACATGAACTCTATTTTGTCTTATTGGTCTGGAGGGGCGGTTCTATTAACTGAGCCAGACTCTCCTATAGTCCAGTATTATTCTGATTTAAGTTGGCTTCCTCAGGTGCGAACTAGAGTGTTCGATGGATCAACATCATACGTAGATGCCAAAGCCGAATTGGTGACACTGGCTAAGATGACTCCATTTGGTTGTTCTCCGATATTCGATGCCATCAGAGAAAATGCGCTCATAATGTCTGCTGATTTTCCATCTGAGTCGATAAGAAAATCTTTTATTCTTATAAGCGATAGCGATGAAAATACATCGGCCTTAAACGCAGAAGATGCTGCTGATGAGATAAACGGAGTTAGGGGGATTAGACGGAGTCCTTTAATCATGTCTCTGTTGAATCTATCAGAACCAAGATTCGTTTCGTCTGCATTGTCTAAGTCCAATGCAGGTGAGGCAGTTCTGTGTGCTTCTCTTACTGGAGGCGGATCTTCTGTAGTAAGATCTTATGCAGATGTAGACAGATTTGTTAATTTTAGTATGACGAGAAGTGCAGGAGCCATGGGTACTGGAGAATACAAGGCGACTATAGACCTTGACAGGCTTGCGGTAGTTGTTTCTATAAGCCCAGTATTTGAGGTTCCTGAAGGAACTAATGCAACATACTCAGTAGATTTTTCTGAGAATGGTATTGATTATGTCGGAAAAAGATCTGCATCTTATGGCGATTCTGTTTCTGGTCCAAGTATGCTGGTGCGTTACATTGGGTTCTCGGTTGTTTTCTCGCATCCTTTAATTGATGTTGTTCTTGATGAGTCTGGAATTCCGGCTCCTGAATATCCTTCACTATTAAAACTGAATATGCTAGTAAGTTATGGGGCGGAATCTACCATAGTCACCAAAAACATGAATATCGGAGGATCTCCTAATCAGGTAGTACTATCAGTAGTGGCAGATAAGAGTAATCTTGCCTCTATATCCGCTACCGCATCACCTACTATTGGTTATGACTTTAATGATTATGCAGTTAAATATCACGGCGTTGTAAATGATTATGGCAAGATAATCTTCAGCCAAAGAAAATTTGATGTTCCAAATATCATGCAAGATATTATGATACATAAGCATGGAATGTATTACGAGTCTCCGCGCGGTGGGTGGTTTGCGGATTCCGTGATTGTTATTAAGGATGCAAACGGAGCAATCGTTACAAGTGCTGATTACATTTCCATGCCAGCTCAGGGGGCAATTATATTCAAGAAATACGTTGCCGCTCCAGTGTCTATGTCTGTAGACAATAGCAAGAGTATGAGCATGGCAGTTAATATTATAAATGCATCTACATCTGAGCAGGTAAGAATTTCTGGATTGTCCTATCTTGTTACTTCTAATGCAGAAGCGCTTGGAGGCGCGATTAATCAGCCTCCAGTAGCCGTCGATTTGAATTTGACTGGATCTCCAATCAGTGTATACGAATCAGTTAAGGCCTCATATATCTATCTTGATCCAGAGGGGGATGAGGAAGATAAGAATATGACAGAGATTAGATGGTATATAAATGATGTAGAAGTTGAATTTTTGCGCGATTATTCAAAATTTAACGACTTTAATGATTCATTTGATCCCATATTTATATTTGCAATTGCTAAGAATTACGCTAGAGAAGGAGCACTGATAGGGCAGCCTGGAGCCTTACTGGCAGCATTGGACGGCGTTTCCTTCCTTCGAATAGGCGATAGGGTGAGATTCTCCATCAAACCTCATGACGGAAAACAGTTTGGAGCAGAGGCTCGTAGTCAACAGTTTACGATTGTGGATACTGCGACTAGTCCTATTCCACCGGTATTGAGGTCAAGGAATATAGAGACTCAAGAAGTTGGAAACTCAGCCACTAATGTTACATCATTGTTTTTGGATTTTGAACTATTTTCTGCCATGGATATTGCAACAGTAAGATGGTATTTGAGTTCTGGAGGCAATACTGAGCTGATTATTAGAGAAAGACCATTGACGGGCAGCATAGAATTTCCAAGTACTTACATATATCCAGGTGAGACTACTGCCGCTGGAAAACGAATAATTGCAGTTGGCAATATTATAAGAGCGGAAATTTTCATACCAGCTACGGCCAGCACTGAATCATTCACGCTAACAAGCAATGCTCTTGTAGTTTCAAATATTATACCTAGGATTTTGGTTTCAATCAATGGTCTTTTGGGCGCTGGCGCTGACGCTCCAGAGGGTGGCGTATTTACATTCGTAAGATGCACATATACATTCTTTGATGCAGATATAAATTATGGAGAGTTGCAGACGGATCAAAGCTTAGTGTACTACGAGATACGGGTTCCTGGGGCTTCTGAATATGCCGTAGTTAATGATATTGATCCGAAAACAGAGGTACTGAATGCTACTAATCTGACTAGAGGAACCCGGATAAGAGTCAGGGCTATTCCTTATGACGGCATAAATTTTGGCATAACGGTATATTCAAATATATTAACTACGGTATAGGATTATTGATTTAATGATAACTTTAGGCGTTCTGCATAGAAATGACGAAAAGTTAGCCAATCTATTCTTGGATAAGTTTTTTGCAACTTCTGAGGCAGATGAATGCATCCTGGTTTGGTTAGATAATGCCAGTGAGGATAATTCTGCATCAATAGTTAAAAACAGACTTAGAGATAAGGATGTATTTATTTTATCAGATATCAACTTGGGAGTGATTGGGGGAAGAAATAAGATATTTGATGAATTCAAAAATCAGGAAACATCGCATCTTATTTTCTTAGATAATGATCAGATCGTGTCTCCAGGATGGCTTGATAATTACAAAAAGTCTATTAATTTTAACGAATGTATTTCTGGTTTGGAAGCATGGCAATTAGATAACAATATGAAGCCTTTTAAGATGTGCACAGTCAGCGATAAATTTTTCTCATATGTAGGATGTGGAGGAATGTGTATTCCAAGGGAATGTTTTAATAAAATTGGTAAATTTGACATAAATTTAGGCATGGCGTACTTCGAAGATCCTGATTACTGTTTCAGGGCTTTGGACGCCGGAGTATGCATACGATGGTGTCCCAGTAAGTTTGTTTTGCATTTAGCCCATCAGACATTGGGTAAAATGCATAATAGAAATGCAATGTTTTCCAAAAGCGCTCAATACTTTAGGAATAAATGGAGAGAGCGTAAAGACCTTGCAATGAGAGGAATTGTATGAAAATATCAATCGATGGAGAAATTGACGCGACAAAGGGAGGAAGACAGGGATTCCTTAGCATGCTTTCAGAGTATCTGGCTATCCATCACGGATTTAAAATAGTTGGTAAAAATGACAAATCAGATATACACCTTAATTCCATACATGGATCGGTAAAGTCTGGTGCTGTTAATTTTTTACGAATAGATGGTATATACTACGACCATGAAAGACTTTCAAAAAATAAGTCTATCTTTAAGTCCGCCAAGACTCATGATCATATTATATTTCAAAGCGAATTTTCCAAAGTAAATTTTGAAAAGTTTGCGGGATGGTCCATTCCTTGTTCTATTATTTTTAATGGAGCCGAGCGCAAAGCGGTTGCAAATAGGGGCGTAAATGATCTAGTCATAGGTTGTTCTGCAAAATGGCGTGTCAATAAGAGATTGGACGGTATTGTGCGCGCTATCGAAGTGGCACGAAAAAGGACAAATCGTAATATCCGTTTGAAAGTGATAGGCGCGCCAGACGTGCCATTGCCTTCATTCTGTTTTTCTACTGGGCATATTGATAACGCAAGAGTTCAGCATGAGTTGTCTTCATGCAAGGCATTTGCTCATGTTTGCCATATAGAATCTTGTCCAAATTCAGTGGTTGAGGCTTTAATTGTAGGACTACCTGTTCTGTGCAATAACATAGGTGGCACACGGGAGTTGGTAAAATCAGATGGGGTTATCTCAAATATTGACAGCTGGGATTGGCATCCCATAAAGCATATGCAATCTACTAAGATGAATGAAATGCAGATAGATACGCTGAGTAACGGCATTATTGATATATTAGAATTTAATAATAATGTTATTAGAGATGATCTACTTATGAGTAATTCCGCCAAAATGTATGCAGATCTATTCAAGAGGAAAATAAAGTGAGAAACACTGTTGTCGTGCAAAGCTGTAAGAAATTTTCAGAGATATGTAAGGCAACAATGGCATCATTGGTTCCGTATGATTTTATAGATGATATCATATTATCTACAGATGATAAAAATTTCCCATCATCAGTCAATAGTAAGATTAAGCTTGTTCAGCTAGGTAGCGACGGAGGTTTTTCTTCTAATATGATTACGGCCTTGGACAAAACAGAAGCAGATAGAATCCTAGTCATACTAGACGACTACGTGCTTCCTCATCCTTCCAAACAAAAGGTGAATCAAAATAGTCTTTTTGAGTCTGCTATCAAGTCTCTTGGAGAAAGAGAAGATGTAGCATGCATTAGACTTAACATCTTCGATAAGAAATGCGCTGATTTTTCTGACAATCTTAATGAGTTTGTCAGAGTAAGAGACGACTTTAAATACATATGTTCACTACAGCCTGCAGTTTGGAGGACAGAGTCTCTTAAAAAGTTGTTAAAAAAGGGAGAAGATGCGTGGACTGCAGAATTGAGCGGTTCGAAGCGTATGCGCAAATTGGGGATGCGCGCATATATATCTCAATTTGAAGCCATGGCTCATATCAATGCTCTTAGGTTTGGAAAATATGTTAGAGACAAGTTTGTAGACTACGCCGACGAAAATAATATTGGAATACCTAGAAACATGGATGTATTCGTTAAGAAAAAACTTCCATCTGGAGAAAGTTCAGAAAAGAAGATAGTAAATATATCAAAATATAGGTCCGAAAAAAAGCATTGATTCATTATGAAATTAGGAGACGTTTTTAGATCTGGATTGGTCGGTATGAAGAAGGATGGGTCTTTCCGTCCTCTTGCGTTAACCGTGATAAGAAAACCCATTGACACGAAGATAGCTAGTAAAATAAACATAAATAGTAGCATTGTTATTGCATCTCATTTCAAGTGGTTGGATCAAGAGCAGATACTGCCACGAGGATGTATGAAAATGTTTCATTCATTTAATAAAAATATATCTTGGTGTAATTTGCCTCAGGTCAGTTTGAGCGAATCAGATATGGTGGATAAGACATGGTGTGGCGGGTATAAGAAGGGGCGAAAGGCAGAAGGAGTGCTTATGATTACCTTAGATCATGATTCAGGCATGCGTACCAAGGGATTCTTTTTGACTGCAGCTGTGGCTAGGGCGTGCATGGATAGAGGTCATCGATTGACAATAATTGACTATGGGCGCGGCGGAGGGTGGTCTAGTGAATTAGAAAAAGTCCGTAACTATTTAGGCGAAAATAATATAAAGATAATAAAAGGCAAGCCAGACAATAATCAAAAGAAATTGGCTGGAATAATGAGAGAGCACAAACTATTTGTGTGTACCAGCATGATGGATGCTTCTCCTAAGACTGTATCCGAGGCCTTGTGCAGGGGTCTTCGTGTCGTGTTAAATAAGCAGTGCATAGGCGGAGCGAAATATATAAGTTCAGATACTGGATGCTTATTGAATATGCCGTCTTCTCCAGCAGAGATGTGGGATAATTTCAATAAGACGGTTGCTAATATTGGCGAATGCATTGATGAGCAGATTTCTATGACCAACGATCCCGCTGGCGTATCTTCTTATTACCATAGTCATTGGGGGTTGAGAAATTCTTCGCAATTGCTGGCAACGGAATTGCAGCACAATTTTCCAGGATATATAGCCATATGCTATGACGAGCTTAAGAAAAACCTACTAAGAATAATGTAAATATCCAATGAATAGAAAATTAGTAATAGTATCAAACCATGCCTATCCCTTTCATGTTGGTGGATCTGAGACAATCATAAAGACCCTGTCTCGTAAGATGTGCGACAAAGGATGGTCGACATCTGTGATGAGCTCAGATGCAAATAGGATGGTTAAAGTTGGAGATGTAGAAGTTGAGCCAGGATCGGTGGATAGAGTTTTGGGTAGGGCTAGAAAACTTGGTTCAGATGATAGAATATTAATATATAGTGATGCTTCGGTGTGCATGCCAGCCATTCTTGATGCGATGGATGGCATAAAAGCCAAATTGGCTATATGCACGGTTGGGTGCAATGCGGCAATATCTAATCCGAGAATACTGGAAGGCTTTAAGAAGCACAAGGATAGAATTGAGTTTATAACTCATTCTGGAGACTATGACGATGCCAAGTTGTTGAAGTCTTGCAATATACCATTTAGAGTTATCCCAAACGCAGTGGATGCATCCGAGTTCTTCGTGCCCAAATCTAGATTTAGAGAACGAATGAAGATATCGGGAAGTAGTCCGATGATGTTGATGGTTGCAAATTGTTTTCCAGGCAAGGGGCATGAGGAAATAATTGGCATGCTCGAGAAGACATCATATACATTTCCTGAAAATTCCGTGTTCGTTTTTGCTTTTGCCACTCCATCTTGGCCGATTGCCAAAAGGATGACCAATGCAATTTCTGAAAGATTGGCGCGAATACGCAGACCGCGCTGCATAGTATTGAAGGATGCTAGCAGGGATGTTGTATGCGAAGCTTTTGCATCAGCAGACGTCACCGCATTGTCAAGTCTCAAGGAAGTTGCTCCAGTGGTAATACTGGAAAGCATGGCTTCTGGTGTTCCGTGGATAAGTTTCCCAGTAGGAAATGTTCCAGAGTTGGCTGGCGGAGTGATAGTCGATTGCAAAGTGAAGGACAATCAGGGATATTTGCGTCCTAATCAATTTGACATGGATGCATTCTCAAGAGAATTGCGAGAACTGCTTGCGAACGATGTCAAAAGAAATGATCTTGGCTCTGCTGGACTAGCCATGATAAGTCAGAATTTTAATTGGGACGCAGTGGCGAAGATGTATCATGCGGCTTTACAATAGCGAACAATCTTGCACTGCTCTTATGGCATGCCGTAATGCATCTCGATATATATTTGAGTCATTATTGTCTTTTAAAAATCAAAGCCTGCAAAATAAAAGTATAGTAATTATTGATGACTGTTCTACTGATGATTCATATGCTGTTATAAATAATGCAATAACGCAACTTGGCATTGCTAGTCAGGCAAAGGTTGTTAGAAGGCAGTCTCATGGCGGATGCGCAGTGGCGAGAAATGATGGAATAAGATTTTGCAGTAAAAGGTTTGTGGCAATATGGGATGCTGATGATTGCTATGAAGAGAATAGGCTGTCAGAAGTGTCTGCATACATGAATGATAATAATTTAGATGTGTGCGGATCTTGGGCTTATGTCATGAACGATACAGGAAAAACTGACGATATTTACGACTATCCCCCAAGCGATCATGAGGAAATACATTGGTTTTTGCCAAGCAAGCGTAATCCTATGATTGATCCAAGCTGTATAATTAAAAAAGATTCATTGATTGTTTCTGGATGCTGGTCTGGAGATGCTAAAATTAGCTTGGCTCCCGATCTAGACCTTTGGTTTAAAATGATAGGTCACGGGATGAGAATGGGCAATGTGCAAAAACCATTGATGAGATATCGCATACAGCCTAACTCCAATACCATAAGCAAAAATGCAGAAATGATTAGGCACCATGTTGAAGTGGTTAGAAGACATTACGGAAAGGTCGAGTTAAATCGTCATGAAAGAAACAGCAAAAACTAAAGAATGGGCGAATAAGGAAAAAGAATATCTTTTTCTAGCAAAGACAAATAATGTTCCATATGTAGTTATCGCTAGGAGTTTAAATAGGACTGTAGATTCATGCAAGAGCATGTGGCTTAGACATTCGTGGTCTTCTGAGCCTTTTTACGACGACATTTTATTGCGTGTTAAGAACGACCGCAAAGCTGCCTATCTTGATCAGGCGGCAGTGTCCGTAGAACAAAAACTTGATATGTTCCGGATGAAGAATGATATAATTGCGGACAAGATTGAAAAATCTATACGCAAACTTCCCAAGATCAATATCTCCCAATATCGCCCCAAACGCAAATTAAATTCAAAAAAGAGTGAAGACATGGCTGTGGTACTAAGTGATCTGCATATAGGTCATGCCCACACCATGGAAGAAACTGGTGGATTGTCTGAGTATGGTATCGATGTCTTTAAAAGAAGGCTAAAGAACCTAGAAGCCGCTGTCGAGGGCATATATGACTTGCATACCCATCTATATAATATACCTACTCTTCACGTAATGTGCTTGGGAGATATAGTAGATGGCATGAATCAGGCTGGAAGTTGGTCTCCTGTTTATATAGACACTCCTATATTTGATCAGATGTTTATAGGAGTGCATGCAATTGCCGAGTTGTTGGTTAAGTGGCTGACGGTATTTGACAATGTTGTGTTCTATGGAGTTAGGGGCAATCATGGTCGAATCGCCCCATCTGGGGCGGAGAAGGACTATGCGAACTGGGATAATGTTGCTTATGAAACTATAAAGTTAATGTTCAAGGACAATCCGCGGATTAAGTTTGTTGTGCCAAAAACATGGTGGCTTATGGAATCTATTAGGGGGAAGAATTTCTTACTGGTCCATGGAGATCAGTTTAAGCCAAAGGGATCTCCAGCCAAGGGCTTAGAGATGTTTTCCATGTCTCAGTGGGGCATGACTGGAAGGAAGCCTGACGTGACAATCTGCGGTCATTTCCATGAGTCTGCTGAAATGACTAATAATTTTGGCAAAGTGGTGGTAAATGGCAGTTTTGTAGGTGGCGATGTCTATTCAATTAAAAATTTGCAAAAATGCGGAAGGCCTGAGCAGAAAATATTCGGAATTAATGATAAGCACGGAGTTTCTTTTAGATATGATATAGATCTAGAAGCAAAAAGATAATTATGTTGAATTTACCCGACTGGGCTAGCGGTTATATTTCCAAAAAAGGGTGTCCTCAATGCGGTTCTAGCATGGGTAATTCCAGAGTTGTTTTTGTTGGAATTAGAGAGTCGGATGACGGGAAATATTTTTTATATTTCGATTCGATATGCTCTAATTGCAGCACCTCGGCTAGTACTACAATTATGACAGATGTAGAATTTACGCCCAAGCAATTGGCGGCTGAAATATTCGCAGCATGCAGAGAAGAACCAGACGAATTTCAACACCAGTATCTATCTCATCACAAGAAGGGGAAGAAAAAGAGTAGAAAATCAGCACGCATGCATGCATTCAATAAAGAAAGCGCTAAATTCATAGACTTCCTTAAAACATGTGAAAACTATGAAGAAATGCTTCGCGAAATTGGACTTACTGACGAGGAGATAAAAAAGTATGGATATTGCCAATAATGGAGTGAAGGATATAAGAGATTTTCCTCTTGTTTATTTCCTCGCCAAGAATGTATGCGACGATATTGGAGTTCCTTTAAATAACATAAAGGTTAGTTATGACGGGATCGATGGTTCTATTATCGTTCCGCATGAATCTTCTTTTGGAGGAACGCAGATTGCAATTCTTCAATCTGCTATATTGTCTTCATGTCGAAGCGCTGGCAGGAGTGGCATCGATTCTCAGGCCTCAGGAGCGCTTGCGGCTTGTGCGGGCATAGTTCAAATTGCATATGGAATGGCTGGAATTGCTCCATTTGAGGGCAGTCCATTCATGATGTTAGATCAGCTTCCGATGGCTTTTATGTGTGCTAAGAATTTTGTTTGCCCTGTATGCGAATTAACATTTATCAATTTCCCAATAAGATTTGTCAACGAACCACTTAGTCATCATTTCGTTAAAGATAACACTGCTTTTATAAATAGCGGCATAATTACCGATGGAGGAAGAGATTGCGTAGCTCTAGCTTGCCTTATTGATCTGAACGGCAAAAATGTACGGGATTGTTTTGTCAAATTGCTTTCTAATCGTAACTCTGTCCGTCTATTTCGGGTATGCATAGATGAAGTATATGGTAATGACTCAGCGAACGCAGAAGCATTCATGGTTATGGCTCACGCATTTGCCGACATGAACTACGGGATAATGTCTGATGCTAAGATTGGACAGCAGGCAAAAACTGCTTCTTTTACCCCTCCATCTTTTTGGATATTCGGTCTGATTGAAAAAATGCTTGCTCCAGTTAGGGGCGTTCGCGACAATATCGCTGGAAAATGGGCTCCAATATCTAGCGAGATATGGGACCGCATTGACGAGCGAAGGAAAAAGATGGGGCTTCCTCATGCTCCAATGGAAGTAATGCTTCGTGTGCAAGCGGAGCCTTTTACTGACGAAAATGACGCGAAGATACTACAATCAAAGTTGGAGGATGCTCGGCTTTGGAAAATCAAGAAATTATTATAGAAGATCTTAAGCGACTGCTTATGAAGATTGACTCTTCAATCAACTTGATGGTCAACGGTCGTTTTATACCTGCTCATGAGAAGATGAAGGGTATAAGGCACATAATTTGCAATATGATTTCATCGTTGCATATTGAACAACAAGAAGAAGGCGAAGAATGCAAAATAAATCATCAGAAAGAGTTAGCGGAAACGCAGTTGAATTCGGAGAAGGATCAATAGCGAGTAATCCGGGTCAATTGCCTATGATGGCTGGAACTCAACTTAATGGTGGTGTTCGCAGATATAAGATGCGAAGGGTATATCAGTTAGGAGTATCTGTTCCTGATGCAAGAAGAAATAGAGAAGACGAATCAGATTGCAACGGTTCACAACCTAATTGTAAATAATGTAACTACCAGAATAGACCCGCCAATCAAGGGGGAGCATCACGCAATTCTGAAAAAGAAACTTGGATATCAGCCAGAAGAAAGTTTCTGGATGACTAGAAATAGTAAGTTCTGGGATGGATGGATATCCACTTTATGTTTCGATAGAGCTCGATGTCGTTGCGTAGATAAAAAAGAAGGCATGCATTTTCCTACTGGCAGCCTTTCTGTCGTGAGGGAGTACTGTAACCAGAATGGTATATCTTATGTTATTGATGACATAAGACCCAAAGTAGTTAAAGCTAAAAAGTTCTCTACAAGCGATTCTGTGTCATTAAGGGACTATCAAAAAAGAATAGTCGACTCTGCGGTAAAGAAAGGCAGAGGTATCATCAAGGCGGCTACCGGCGCTGGCAAAACCATAATAAGTGCGGCTATCATAGCTGAACTAGATGTAGTTCCCGCTGTTTTTCTTGTCACGAGTCGCGATCTTATGCATCAAGCGCGCAAAGAACTTTCCGCTGTCATATTAGAAAATGGAAAATCTGCGAATGTGGGAGCGATAGGTGGTGGAGTATTCGAGCCTTCTGATATTACTATAATGACAGTTCAGACTGCCGTTAGGGCATTGGGAGGGTCTTATAAGAAATACGATGAGGAAGAAGACATCGAAGAAGATTCTGCTTTTGACGACCACAAAAAAGATACTATTAGAAAACTCATAAAGACTTGTAAGGTAATGATCTCTGATGAAGTTCAGCATTGGTCGGCAGAGACGTGCCAAATAGTCAGCAATAGCATGGGTGAGGCAAGATATCGTTTCGGAGTATCTGCCACTCCATGGAGGGATCAGGGCGATGATATTCTTATAGATGGATGTTTTGGAAAACCCGTTGCCGAAGTAAGCGCCAGTGAATTGATAAAATCTAATGTACTTGTAAAGCCAAGCATATATTTTATTCCATTGAGCAGCAATATGGGTGGTTCTTATCAGGATGTTTATAAAAAATGTATAGTTCAAAACGATCAGCGCAACCATATCATAACATCAATGGCAGAGCAGCTTTACAAAGCAAATAGAAAAATACTTATTTTAGTGAGGATAATCGAGCATGGGAAAATGCTTGAGAAAATGATTCCAAATTCCGTATTTATCAGCGGAGAGACAGATAAGAAAAAAAGAGACGGTATTTTGGAAAAAATGCGTGCCGGTTATCCTGGAATAGTTATAGCAAGCACTATTTTTGATGAAGGCATAGATGTAAGACCTCTAGACGCATTGATCCTTGCTGGAGCTGGTAAGAGTCCTACTAGGGCACTGCAACGCATAGGAAGAGTTATTCGCTCTAATCCTGGTAAAAAAGATGCAATTGTAATAGATTTTTTCGATGATGTTAAGTACCTTAGAGCGCATAGCAAGAAGAGGGAAAAACTATATAGGTCAGAATCTGAATTTGCGGTAAATCGAATTGGTAAAGATGTTGATCTTTTTAGTGGAATCAAAAGATGAATATTCACGATATGATACAAAAGGCAAAGCAATCGGCTCCTGCTGCGCCAAGCACAGATCAGGTTGTCGATGATCTTTTCATTGAAAAAATACAGACACACTCGCTATCTTGGAATGATCCATCATTCTTTGCTGGTGGAAACAAGAAGATCCTTGAGTGGAATTTGAAGGATATGTTAAAATTCTGTGAAGAGCAGTTTGCCTTGAAGCATGGGCAAAAGCCAGATTTCGCTATCAGGCCAGCGATGATGGCTATGAGCGGTCTGCGCAACATCATTGAGACTCACTTCTCTAAGAGCGATATTAATCCAGTGATGCGCGGGTACATTGAATGGTATATTCAGAACATGAATAAGTGGTGGAAGGGCAAGCCTACGAACTGGTATCCTCAAAAGATGGCTGTAGATGCTCGAGTAGAAGAGTTCGTAAAGAAGAAGTTAACAAGCGAAAAGGCAAAAGTAAAAAACTCTATATCTAAGCGTCCAGTAAACCCCATATTACTTGAAGAATTCTATCGTGGAGATCCGTCTGATTTTGTATGCGCTTACGGTTTTGTCATAACTGCTGCTTTTTTAATTAAAATAAAAGAATTTTCCAGAGTGGATGCGATAAGTTTTTTGGTTGACGCGTCCAAAAGAGCCATATCTTCAGGCGGAGTGACATTCTCTCATCTTTGTCAGGTTGATGCGCAGTATGGACCTTTTGAAAGATTCGAAGAAATGAATCCTGAGGAATTAATTTTTGCCGTACGCGGTCATTTCGCTTCCTAGGTACTAGAATTGCTTTGTGAAAAACCTTCAAGACATGATAGATGACCAGTTGGCGCAATTACGCCTTCATTGCCCATCTGTGGGCGAGAACAAGGCTTGCAGTCGCAAGGCGGCATGCATATGCTCCGCAGTAGCTGAGATTAACGGATACTGCATGAAGACTCTTCCTGCAGGTTTTGAATTTGCCGATTTAGGGAATCTCAACGGAATCGCTAATGGATGTAAGGTGTTGACTGATCAGGTCGTGAGAAGAGTGATGGGCAAGATAGGTGACTATTGTTTTGGAGAGGATTTCTCTGAGTCCATACCAAATCGCGCTCAACTGAACCAAATTAGTAAGATGGATTTGCGATTTAGTGAAGGTCATAATCTAGTCATACATGGCAGCGGCGGAGTCTCATCTTCTGGTCGTAGTAAAATACCGCTAGGAAAAACGCTTATAGCCTCCATTATCATGAGAGAAGCCATATGGAGGAGGATGTTTTCTTCCAACAAGGCATTCTCTTATATGTTTTCTTCTTCTGAGATGATCATTGAATCAGTGATCGCCAGCAAGAAGGCTAAGGAGATTCCGCATGCAAGAACAGTTGACTGGCTTTGCGTTGACGACATATATACAGGAAGGTTTCACCTCGCCAGCATATTGGACGAAACGATAAGCTATAGGATGTCGGTAAGGTTGCCAACTATCATAATTCTACAATTTGATGCAGCTCAACAGACAGATATCGAAAGCGAGATAGGCCACTTTGCGGCAAAAATGCTTAGGCAAAGTAGTGGAAATTTCGTTATAAGCATTCCATGATGACTAGTAATATTACAGTTCAGCATAAGATCTTGGCACTTATGTGTCATTATCCAGATCTATGCGCAGCATTAAACGCTGATCCTAAGTCTAGCGAGATATTTTCCGATGGTTTGCAGAAGAGAATATTTAGGGCGGCATGCTGGAGCGCAGACCGCAAGGTCAGGATCTCCCAGGAGGCATTTGAGCATTATTGCTCGTTCGTAGAGCGATCCAGTCCTGCAGAGGTCGCATCTGCCATTCCCGAGTTTCTCCTAGTTAACTCAGGAATAGATATTGATAAGAATGATTTTGACATCCTCATAAAAGAGGCTCGAAACGATTTTTATATTAGATGGTTTAGGCAGCAGATAGGGGACATAAAGAACAATAAGGGCAAGGACTTTGGTCTTAAGTTATCTCTTCTTCACGATCAACTTGGCAAGGTCCTTGCATCATCGGAATCTGGTGTATTTGATTTTTTCGATACTGGCTTAGAGTGTGGTCCATTTGTTAGTCGCCTTCGCGAACAGGCAAAGAATCCTGAAGACAAGATCAAATGCGGCATTAAGGAAATAGACGAATGCATGGTCGTTGGTTTTAGACCAGGAACATTGACTTTAACCGTAGCTGATGTTGGTGGAGCAAAAACCACCATGATGCTTAATATAGCATTTAATATGTTTAAGAAGGGTCGTAATGTTTTATTTATTCCTCTTGAAATGCCTTTTGAAGAAATATTCAAGAAGTACTTATCTAGAGAGACATTAATTCCTTTTGAGAGAATGGCTGATCCTCAAGATCTATCTCCCGAAGATTGGGCTAGGCTCGACGCCAAGACAAAAGAACTTGAGCAGTCAAATGGTAGGCTAGTATGGGCTGACGTGAAAAGCAGACCTAGCGTACAGGAAATAAAGGATGCAATAGAGTCTAAGATGTCTTTTTTTAAGCCATCCGTAGTAGTGATTGACTATATCGCAAACATACGTCCAGACGACAACAAAGACAACTGGCTTGCCATCGGTGATATATTGAAGGATCTTAGAGCCATGGGCAAGCAGCATGGCTTTGCTATTCTTAGCGCTGCGCAGATGAGTCGTGACGGAATCAAGAAACTGAAGGGAGACAAGGATCAAACCAAATCTCCTGGATCTGAGGACCTGCGCGGTAGTCATGAATATTCTGCTGATTCTGATAATATCTTTGCGCAAGCTCCATGGCCAGACGAACCAAATAGAAAACTAATGCTTTTTTGCATAAAGGCCAGATACGGCAAAAAGACATTTGACGGAAAAAGCTACGCACTATTAGACTTCTATCCCGAGTATAGCAAGATTGAAAGTTCATCTTCAAATAGTTTTGACGCCAACGATGACGACCTCAAGCGGCACATGGACGCGTTAGTTAGCGGAATGAGTTCTACAAGCAAGGATTCGTCTAAAGTGAAATCTGGATCTTCTAAGTCAGTAAACGATGATTTCTCGTGGTTTGACGATGCGTAATATTGAATCTATTCGTGCTGGACGGGACGCAGTTAGATCGAAAGCGCGAATGCACGATTTTCTATTATCAAAAGACATTAGTCCTTTTCGATCATATGGCAATAAACATGTATATAAGTGTCCAATTCACGCGGGGGACAATTCACCCAGTTTTTATGTTTATGAACCTGAGGACGGTCATGACAATTTCTTTTGTTTTGGATGTAAAAAATGGGGGGATGTTGTTGATTTGAAGTCCATGATTGATCGAATGAGTTTCGAGGAATCATATTCTTTTCTTTGCCAGCAATATGGAGTGGATGGGGCGTCCGTAGTTTCCGAATCTGATCTTCTTGATGCGGAGATAAATAACTGGGATACTACTGATAAGAAGACTAGCGATATTGATGTTGGGGCTATGTCTTTTTCAATGGGAAGACTATTTAGAAATTTAACAAGAGCTGGAAAAGTATCCATTTCAAATGGAGTGATAGAGCCCAGTGAAATAGTGTCAATTATGGCTAATTTTGACAAGTGTATACGAACAAAGAACTATGATGATGCATACAAGGCTTATAGTCTAATGCAAGGCAAATTTAGCGATGCCTGACTACCTAGATAGAGAATCTTATGTTGGTCTAAACTTTGATGATCGCATCTTGAAGACGCAGAGAGGTTACTATGCTCGCGTTTCAAAATACATGAAAGAGTCAGAGCCTTCAGTTACTAAGTGGATGCTTTCCAGTACTGTTGAAGTGGAAGCAGCTCGTCTCGACCCAGTCAAGTGGGGAGTGCACTTTTTCTATGATGGTCATACTATACTTTGGGATAGCCCGTCTATAAGACTCTCTGGCCCAGATATTGCATGTTTGAGAGTAATGTCTATTGCAATGATTGCTGCAGGATGGAAGAGACCAGAACCAGCACTTCACGAAATAGATGCCAATCCCATATTTTGGAAACAGTTATGGGATACAGGAATCGTGGATTCTAGACAAATGAATATAACCTATGGAAATAGAAGAATTTTTGGAGAATAAGTTATGCCGATTGTATCAGATAAGCATGTTATAAACATATCTTTTAAGCATATTGATAGCCTTCCAGATGGTCAGGAATCAAGCGTTGATGTTCATGCTTTTCTTGAAGATGGAATAATGAAGGTTCGTCTTAAGGTTGCTGGAAAAATGGTAGTTGTGAGTATATCTTGCTTGCAGGACATACTTGACTACTTGAAGAAGTCTGTTCCAGCATTGTCTTCCAGTGCGAGCGTTAGCAGTGCTGATCATTCTGGACAAGTTGCTGCTGCAAAAATTAGCAACAATTCTGGAACGCCTCCTGCAAAATCATCGCTTGAGAGTTTGATCTTTGGAGGAAATCCTTCTGGAGTTAATGGCGGCACTCAGAATGAATCGGGAGCAAGGAATTACGCCAGCCCAACAATCATAGCTGCTTCATTGGCCGTGTCTGCTCCTGTTGGAGTAAGTCAGTTGGATATTCCTGTAAACCCTAAGCGTTTCAATACTGCTCCAGACGCAAAGAAAATCCGTAGAAAAAACTCCCTAAACCTGTCGCAGCAGGAAGATGTCGATGAAGATGGTCGCATTGTCATCGACCTAACTGGAGAGCAGGAGCCTTCTGAGGATTGATTATATGGAATACAAGGCTAGCTTAATTCCATTGACCAAGATATCGAATGTTTCCTGTTTTGAAAAGGGAACATTGTGCGATCAATGTTCTTCTTATGATTGCTCTAATCCCATAGTTAGCATAACGGTTAGCATAGTTGGAGTAAACAAAAAAATGAAGATATGGAAGACATCAACAAATAGATTTGCCGTTATGCAATGTGAAGGCTTTATGAAGGATTCTATTTCTATCGATGAGGATGAAGATGCTTAAGATAGGAAACAAAGACTTTACGCACATACATAATCATACAGAATATTCTGCCTTTGATGGGCTTAATAAGATCTCGTCTTTTCCTATGGAAGCAAGAAAGATGGGATTTCGTGCATTGGGAATAACTGATCACGGAACAGTGGGTGGTCTTATAAAGTTTTTCAATGAGTGTCAGAAGACCACTGATAAAGATGGAAATAAGCTGGAGCTAGCTCCAATTGTGCCATTGCTGGGTTGCGAATTCTATTTGGCGAAGAATCGATTTGCCAAGACAAAGCAAGAGCAACCAGATGGTCGCAAAGGAAACCGACACATACTTTTGATAGCGAAGAATTGGAAAGGCTATCAAAATCTTTGCCGATTAAGCGAGGCTAGTTGGGTAGACGGATTTTATAATGATCCAAGAATTGATTTTGAATTATTAGAAAAACACCACGATGGACTCATATGCTCCACGGCCTGCCTATCCAGTGTGGTGAATGCCAATCTACTTTACGGCAGGTATGATGTCGCAAGAAAAACGGTTAAGAAGTTTAAGGACTTATTTGGAGAAGACTTTTATCTAGAAGTGATGTTTCATGGCATAGATGCGGAAAGATTAATCATACCTGACATTATAAAACTGGGTGACGAGATGGACGTCTCCTTGGTGTGCAGTAATGATTGTCATTATTGCAAGCAGGAGCATGGTCCATCTCAAGAATTAATGATGTGCATGTCTACATCGCGATGCATGAAGGATCCAAAGCATCTGCATTTTCCGTATCATGAATTTTACTTAAAGTCGGCCATGGAAATGGCGTCGATGTTCTCTTCGATTCCTGATGCTCTTTTCAACACTAACGAAATAGTTGACAAGATAGACATTGCAAGTATCAAGAATAATTTCGGAGGAATGAAATTACCTGATTTTCCATTGCCAGATGGGTACAGTGATCCTCATAAGTATCTTGAAGACATTGCATGGAGTGGATTGAGAAAAATTAATCTTAGCGATAGCGCATCTCATATAGGTAGACTTAGGTTAGAGCTAGAAGATGTCAAGATCGCAAAACTCAATAATGGCTACGATTTTGCTACGTATTTCCTGATAGTACGCGATTACATTAATTTCGCTAAGAGCAATGGCATTATGACTGGATGTGGCCGTGGGTCTGGATTCGGTTCATTACTTCTTAAATGCATAGGTATCACATACGGAGTTGATCCATTGGAGCACGATCTTCTATGGGAGAGATTCCTCGGATTTGATTCTAAGCGTTTTGTGAGATTCGAGGACTTCTCTTCCAATGTCAGTTGATATTCTCCAAGACCAAAGATGCTCTGAAATAATTAGCAAACTTGAACAAAAGGGCATCTCTAGCTCTGACATGGACAGGTGTATCGAAGAGATGCGCATAATGTCGATGCACGATGGTCTGGGGAAGGGCGATATTCTTGATGACTTTATAGAAATCAGGAATAGAATAGGAAATAATGCATCTACGCATAATACTATAAATTCGCTTACTGCATACTTGCTTGGGATGACGACGAAAACCCCAGATGGAGATATGTCTAATTTCATTCCAGTTAGGCGCATATTTGCAAGAGCTGGATTCCCCGATATTGATGCCGATTTTGATAATGAGAGACGTCAAGAAGTATATAATTATATAATAGAAAAGTATGGTAGAGAATATGTAGGAAACATCGGTACATATCAGACTCTCAAAATGCGCTCGTATGTCACTAGGGCGGCAAAGGCTCTAGACATAGCCGACTCATTCCATCAGGGCAAGGAAGAGTTTGTCACGAAGAACAATGAACTTGTAAGGCGGATGATAGATAGCCTTCCCGAGCAGCGTGGAGCGATACTGAAGATTCATGATGACGAGGGGGAGGAACATGAGATCAAGAGCGTCAGGGACGCAACGGAGCATTGTGGAGACTTCGCAGAATGGATGCACAAACATCCAGAGATCATTAGGCATTCAGAAGCCATCGAAGGTCTTTGCAGTAGTTACGGAGTCCATGCTGCTGGAATTGTTATCAGCAAGGTTCCGCTTTCTGAAATAGCCCCACTACGCGGAACTGGAAAGAGCGAAGGCGAGCATGGGGTATCTTTTGCAACGCAGTTCGCATATGAAGACCTAGAGTCTCTTGGAATAATAAAATTTGATATTCTTTCCGTAAGTACGCTTTCTGTAATATCTGAGTGTCTAAAACTCATTGAGATTAGACACGGACTTAAGATAGACATAGAAAATCTACCTCTGGACGATGCAGATACATTTAGGCTGTATCGCACTGGAGAACTTGCAGGCGTATTTCAGTGTGAAGAAAAGGGAATGCAGAAGACCATGGTCCAAATGGTTGTGGATTCATATAAGGATATATGCGCAGGCATAGCCTTGTTTAGACCAGGACCAATGGCGAGCATCCCAAAGTACTGCGCAAGAAAACGAGGCAATGAGCGCATAGACTATATGCATTCTTCTCTGGAACCTTTGCTGAAAAGATGGCTAGATAAGACATATGGCATTCTTGTCTATCAAGAGCAGGTAATGCAGATATGCAATAGCGTTGCAAACTTTTCCATTGCTGATGGATATCAAGTCATCAAGGCAGTGGGTAAGAAGAAGTTTGACTTACTGAAGAAATTCAAAAGCAGATTTGTTGCGGGGGCTAAAAACAACGCAGTTCCAGAGAAAATTGCTGAGCGCTTCTGGGATGAATTCATCATGCCATTTGCTCAATATGGTTTTAATGCCTCGCATTCTGCGTGCTATGGATTGATATCATATCAAACGGCATATCTGAAGGCTCATTTTGCGGCGGAATTTATTTGCAGTTACCTAAATGTAGAAATAAAGAAGAAGGATTGGGATCGCGTAGTAATCCTAGAAAAAGAAGCCCAGAGACTAGGTATAGCCATTGCTCCACGTCATATTAATACTGCTGGCGTATTTTATTCATTGAAAACTGTCTCCCATCCTCTACAAGGAGATAGCCATGTACTTATTCCTCCTATAATATGTAAGGGTATGAGGTTCTCTGCTGCTGAAGATATCGTTAGCAAATCCCCATACAAGTCTTTTGAAGATTTGTGCAACAAGGTAGATACTTCGGTGGTTGACAGTGAAACTATCGAGGCAATGCGGATAGCTGGATTTTTCAAGGTAACTTCTAACCCAGTTGAAAAATTTATATTCCTTAGAGACTCAATAAAAAAGGCACGAAAAAAGGGTTTTGCCTCCACTGATATGTTCGGATAATATATGAAATACAACATAAGAAAAAATATAAGCCGTAAGATAAGCACTGGATCATATGAAAACATAACTATCTCCGTTGACATAGAAAAAGAAATTGAATGTCAAGAGGAAGATGTGGGAGCGTTTTTGGATGAATTGACAAGCATGGTCGTTGAAGACTTCCGTAAAACTCATTTAGAAGTAATGGAAGAGCTCGGGATTTCCGAAAAAAAAGCATGGGGAGATAAGGCGGTAGTCCCTGTCTCTACTCTATCAAAAGAAGATATGAAGGATATATTTGGTGAATGACATGAAAGAAGATCTTGACGAGATTTTTGGAATACCTGTGCCAGAAAAAAAGACCGAAGAGCATGTTGGTGCTGAAGAAACTGCATTTGGAGACACCATGAACGATGCTAATGGTGTTACTTTTGTAGACCAGGCTACCAAACTGAATAACTCTATATCAAACACAGGAAGGTCTGGAACTAAAACATCTAGAAAGAGTAGTGATGGCAAATCCAAAATACAAACTCCTCAAGATGGACCGAATGCTGATGAGACTATCAAGCATAGTGATTCCAGAAAAGAAGAGCATAATGCCTTGGGTAACTCCAACAAACAGGTCGATAATGTCCATGAAGAAAAAGTGGATACCACAAAACCCGCGCAAGAAATAAGCAGCAGTCATAAACTGCACAAGAGCGTGTTCCATGGTTTTATATTGGATTGCGATGATCCAGACCTATTTAATTTTTACAATATAAAGCAGGACGCACTTGCTACCTGGCTTCTTCCTGGCGGGGCTATGAATTTCAGTGCCTTGACTGATGAGCTGAGGCAAGCGAGACCAGATCTTTCACAGGTTGTATTTGGTGACCTTCAGTCTATGTTTTTAGCATTGAGGCATATACAGAAGTGGAAGGACAGGATCACTTGCATGCAGGTAGATATAAATCAGCAGTATTATGCATGGAAGCGAGCTGTAGAACTTTTTAGAGGCGTTCTGGCCAGATGTAAGTACGAGAAGCCGTCAGAACGCCAAGAAGGCGTCGTAATGGAACATATGGGCGACATGATAATGTACATGAGCAAATTAGAGTCGCTTCATGCCAGCTCTTCTGCAGTTGGCGAAAATTTAGATAATGCTTTTGATTGTATTAGTCGTCAAATCACGACTTCAGTGTCTACAATGAACAAGGACGTAGATACTGTAGAACGCAAGGTAAATGCTGCTCAAAACATGGCATCTAATCTTAGTGACTTTGACGGATTATCAGACACTATGTCTAAAAATAAAACAAAATCGTCCGCCCCGAATCGTCAGTCAGAAAAAGATTCGAAGGCGGGAACGATTGACTGGACTTAAAAAAAAGGAAATAATATGGGCGTCGTAGACTGGACATCGATTTCAAATAATGACAAGAGCAATTCCAATGGAGTTGCATATATAAGGCTCGAGACTGGAAAATCATATAGGATTAGACCAGTTGGAAAGCCGTACCGCATATATCAGTATTTCATTGAGAGGAATGCTGATCAGGGCAAGGGCTTTGCTAAGGCTTACACCGAAGACGCAGATAACTGCGTGGT
>Ga0114966_10000213_pt1 | contig 54676 bp, 72 predicted proteins | sample M_130207_XF_Meta_FD_87029 | JGI IMG/M metagenome (GOLD analysis project Ga0114966, IMG submission 87029) | Freshwater microbial communities from Lake Montjoie, Canada to study carbon cycling - M_130207_XF_MetaG | ecosystem: Environmental > Aquatic > Freshwater > Lake | place: Lake Montjoie... | reverse complement strand
GCCATTCTCTTCAGCGTCCATGCGGGCGTAGTCGCCCTCGTTCACCTCGTTAAAGCCGGGGGCGTTAAGGTTCTGATACAACTCATTTCCATACAACTCAGGCATCTGCTCTGGCGTACCGTACTGGTCATAACCAACATAGTTCGCTGGGCCAATGCCAAAGTCTGTAGTGCGTGGATCAATCGTTCCAACCTTGGACATATCAAAGCCAGCACTGTTGTTTCCACTGCCACTGCTGAACAGGTCAGAGTTACCTAGCAACGCGCCCAGAACAGCCCCAGTCACACCAGCGCCAGTGTTGGTGTTGATACCAGCAAGCAACTTGTCAATCGCGCTTTGTTGCTCACCTTCATCAATTTTTTTCTGTCTGTTTTCAGCCGCAATTTGTGCGGGCGTTTTGTTTGGTGTCAGGTCGTAGCTTGTCTTTCCGCTACCTGCGCCTGTAATTGGCCCAGCATTTACTCGACCACCGCCCAAAGGAATTACTTTGCCTTCTGGGTCAAGAACTTTAACTATGTTGCCATAGTAGTCACTGACAATTTGGTTGCCCTCGTCGTCATAGGTGGTTGTTTTTGCAAGTTCTGTTTTGCCATCAACATCTGTTGAACTAAACGCATTTCCCTCCGCATCATAGGTAACGGTTGAACCATCATCAAATGTCTCAATGTAGGAGCCATCATCAAAGTATTGACGGTTGTCAGTTCCACCTTGCGAAGTTCCACCAGTTGAGCTTCCGTCTGTTACCTCAGTCACATCCAACACATTGCCGTCGGTGTCATAAGTAATGGACGAGCCGTCATCAAAGAACTGCGTTATGGTTCCATCGCCGTTGTCGTTTTCAGCAACAGGGTCAGCAACAGACGCGCTTGATGCTCTTGCGTAAGTGTTTCTAATTGGGCCACTTTGCGAATACAAAGACAGGTCACCAGTCATTGTGGGATCGTCAAACTCACCGTAGTTGTAATCGACATTTTGAAAAGGCTGGACTTCTTCTTCAGTGTCAGAGTAAACAGCGTCGCCATCAGCAAAACTAGGCACTCCGCCTTTTGCCATACCAAACAAACCACCCTTTGCGCCAAAGTCAATTTCCTCGTCGTCAACAGATGCATATTCCGTGTCGTCTTCGTTGGTGTAGTCATCTGGGTTGTAGCCATCGGCGTAGGAAACCAAGTTACCGTCGTAGTCGTAGGTGTTGCCGTACTCATCTTCTTGGGTGAAACCAGTGTGATCTGCTTCAGCAATCAGGTTACCGTCCCAGTCATAAGTGCTACCGTCGTCTGCGGTGTAAACGTAGTCCGAGTGATCCGCCTCGGCAATCAAGTCGCCGTTTGCGTCATAAGTGTTTCCGTAATCGTCGGTGTAGGCAACATCAGTATCGCCACCCTCTTCATATACGGAGCCATCAGCGTACTGAACTAAGTTACCTTCACCGTCATAGACATTACCTTCATCATCAGTAAAGTAGCCGTCAGCTACAGTGGTGTCATCACCAGTATCTATCGCGTCGGTAGAGTCAACAACATCGCCAGTGATGTCCGTGGTCACGGTGCTACCGTCATCGTAAGTCACGGTCGTTGTGCCGTCGCCGTTGTCTACGGTGTCAGTCACTACGGCAGTGTCTGTGCCGCCCATGCCAACATAAACAGGATTGCCTTCTTCGTCCAGTTCGTACCCCGGCATCAAGTTGCCGTCGTCGTCGTATGCAACTCCAGTTACCCCTGTGCCAGTCGTATCAGTACCGCCAGTGGTTGCACCAGCCGCCGCGCCAGCAGTTCCCGCAATACCGCGAGTTCCGCCTGTGCCTGCTGGAGTCTTTGGGCCTGTGCCAGTAGGTGTTTTGGGGCCAGTAGACGTAGGAGTCTTAGGGCCAGTGCTTGTTGGTGTCTTAGGGCCAACAGTAGTCGTCGGTTTTACCACCGAGGTAGGAGTAGTTTTTGTTGTGCCAGTCGTGCCAGTTGTTCCCGTAGTCTTAACCACGGGAGTTTTAACTGGGGAAGTAACGGCAGTAGAACCAGTAGTGCCTGTAGTGCCCGTGGTCTTGAGGCCAGTACCAGAAGTGCCCGTTGTCTTAATACCAGTGCCTGAAGTTCCTGTTCCAATATTGGTGCCAAGAGGATTGGTTTTGCTTGTAAGACCTGTGCCACCACCCATAGTGTCAAGATTTTTGTTTCCAGTAACTTTTAAACCAGTTCCAGAATTTGCAGTGTTAGATGTGTTGCTGGTTTTGTTTCCGCCAGTAAATTTGTCAACGACAGCTTTTGTGCCAACACCTAAGGCGGCACCAGCCAATGCGCTGGTCAGTGTCTTGCCAAGCGAAGAGCCACTTGATGTGGTTTTTGCTGGCGTTGTAACAGGAGTTGTTTTAGCCGCACCAGACCCAGTAGAAGTCAAAGTCTTGGCTGGAGTGGTTGTTTTAGCCGCGCCAGAGCCAGTAGAAGTTAAAGAGGTCGCAGGTTTTGTTGCGCCTGTTGTACTTGTCAACGATGGCAATTTAGAAGACGTAGAAGCGGCAGGCTTTGTAGCGCCAGTTCCTGTTGAGGTAATTGTTTTAGGAGCCGCCGCAGTTGATCCTGCTGGCCTTGCTGATGACCCAGCTTGATTTGTTGGGGTGCCAGCCAAAGTGCTTGTTACGTTGCTTGCAGGGCGACCGCCAAAGCCAGCCGCGCCAGTACCCAAAACGCCTTCAGCGCCTCGACCACCCATAGGTCTAAAGCCTTGGTCTTCCATAGGGCCGTAGCCGCTTGTGCCAGCTAGTTGGCGAACAGCAGAAGTAATTGGGGTCTCACCACGCAGGGCGGCGGCACGGTCACCACCTCTGGTGTCCTGATAACGCTCAAAACGAGGAAGTTGTTTTGTTGATTTGCGCTTTTGCAAAATTGCCATGATTTACCCCGATTTCTTTAAGAGAGAAGTCAACCCTGAAATGTTTGCGAGTGGTGTCAGTTTACTCACATCCACCTTGACGGGGACTGATTTTGTTGCAGGCGACAGCTTGGAAATGTCTACCTTTTTAGGTGCGGCTTTTTGGATTGCAGACAACGCAGAACCTGTCAAAGCCTTTGGAACTGACAAGGCTGGCATCTTCTTGCCAGTCACGGCGCTGTTGATTGCACCCCTTGTTGCGGTGCCAGCAACTTTCTTGGTTGTGTCGCCAATGAGCTTCTTGACCAACGTGCCACCAAGTCCACTTGTGACGTTTGATGTGCCAGAGCCGCTGGTCACCGTATCGGTTCCAGTTACGCCTTGAACAGTGTCAGTGCCTGTACCACCAGTAACAGTGTCAGTGTTTTGCGCCAACGTATTCAAACCGCCAGTTGTGGTGGTTGCTGTTGTATCAGTAGCAGTTGTGTCAGTACCAAGCAAGTTATTTGTTGCTGTGGTTAGACCGCCGACAGGTGTGGTAGACCCAGTGGTGTCTGCGCCAGTAACCGTCACCGTGCCAGTGGTGGTATCGGTGCCAGTGGTTGTTGGAGTGCCGCCCGTTACAACAATGTCGTCATCTTCTTCATCGCCTAGGCCAGTCAAGCTAGTGCCAGTTAAACCAGTGCCAGTTGTGAGCGTACCGTTGACAGTTGTATCAGAAGTTGATGTGTTGTTTGTGGTTGAGTCTGTACCCGCCAAATTAGAGTTGGCAATAGTTGTCAACGCGCCTTTTGTGGTGTCTGTGTTTGTATCGTTTGCGCCGTTGATGTCCGAAATAATATCGTTGACATCCGTACTGCCCCCAAAATTGGTGACGATTTGGTTGTTGTCGTCGCCCGTAAGCGTTGTACTGTTGGTGCTAGAGTCGGTGCCAGTGGTTTGACCGCTCAACGCAGTCTTGTCAACGTAGTCTCCAATCTGGCCCGTAACCACATTGCCCAACTCATTTGCGCCAAGGGTCAATAGGCCAGTGCCAACGTCCTTGTCGTTGATGACATCTCTGGTAATTGATCCAGCGGCCTTACCAGCAAGGTTAGAACCAGTCAAATCAGTAACTTCATTTGCAACCGTAGCACCAAGAAGGCTGGTTCCAATTGTTCCAAAGTCAACATTCTGTCCATGCGCGGCGGAGTTTAATGTTGAGGACGCAACCTGACCAACTATTTTTGAGCCAGTCTCAGCGGCGATCTCGCTACCAACAAAGCCAGTACCCACAGAGATCAAAGAATCTGTCAGGGCTTGACCAAAGTCACCACCATTGGTTGCGGTATTGATTGCAACCTTGCCAGCCAATTGCTGAACTGACGCGCTGGCATCAGGCAACAAAGTCTCGCCAATGGTTGTAAGAATATTATTTGCGCCCTGCGATAGGGTGCTTGCCGCATTTGTCACAGCATCAAAAGCGCCGCTTGCGGCTTCGACAAAACTAGATGTTGTAACAGTGCCTGCGGACGCAGTAGACACAGCCTCAACTACCGTTGCTCCTTCAGCAACCAAAGAAGCGCCAGTTGCGGCGGCTTCGACTGTAGCGCCAGCCTCAATCAAAGTTGTTGCGGCAACAGTTTCTGCGCTTGCAATTGCGGTTACAGCCTCAGTGGCCTCCAGCACAGCCGTACCAACCTCCACGGCCTCCAGTGTTCCAGCCACCTCAAGAGCGCCCACAATGCCAGCCTCTGCGGCAAGATAACTTAGCGCATACGGGGCCGCAATAGCCGCAACAATCAACAGAGGATTCTCTGCGACCGCATCCATGACCTTGCCTGCAACCTCAACAACGGTCTCGACAACGTCACCAACAGCCTCAACGATGCCTTCAACAGCATCAACAATTGCATTAACTATGGCGCTCATTATTTATTTCCCCTCGCTGGGCCAAGCACCAACGTAACTTGCAGTCCGCCATCGGTTGTCTTTTGTGCGCTGTAGCCCATGCCTTCACGCACAGGGTCGCGGGCAATTGCCTTGAACAAACCAAGCAAGCTCAAGTCACTGAATTGAGTCACCACCACATCAAAGCCAACCTTGTAGGCGGCATCTGCAAAAACTCGGCTATTTTGTAAAAAGTTACGGGCACTGTCTGCATTCAAGGCGCGAAAGAAACCATAGCCAGCCTCTTTGCTTTTGTGAACAATGAAAAGCGTATTGCCTTCGCGCATCTTCCACACGTTAGGCATCCGAAACTCAACGGTCAGCATCTCCTTGACCTCTTTGATCGGGCGACCAACTTTGGTGTTCTCAGCGGCTATCTCAATGATCTGCTCACTGGTCAACTGCTGTTGACTGCTGTCTATCATGTTCATGTCAGTTCCTCGAATATTGCGGCGGAATAGATATTCCCCATACCAGCCGCGAGACTAAGAATCAAACCATCTGGCTTGGAAACTGATTCCGAAAGGAATACCAAATCGGTTTCTGTTCTGTTCTCAATCGCAGGCACATACCCAGATTTTAAATCGTCTAGCAATAAAAGTGTTTCCAATAGGCCACTGGAACCCATCGTGTGCCCAATTTTTTGTTTATACGAGGTAGCAACAAACTGGTCTAATGAGTTTAGAAGGGCAGTCTTTTCAGCTTTATTGTTTGACTCAGTGCCCGTGCCGTGAGTCTTGACGATGCCTATTTCGTCCGCTAAGACGCTGGAATAGTGCATAGCGCCCATGATTGCCTTGAAGAAGCCATCACCATCCTCTAGCTGTCCAATCGCGTTTGTAGAGGCTTCTGACGCGCTGTAGGCACCAACCAGACGGGCGTGAGGGGTTGCATCGAGCTTACCCACGGCGTAGTCAGACTCAAATACCGCCAGCGCGGCTCCTTGGCCTATTCTGAAGCCAAAGTTCTTGCTGTCAAAAGCAGAGGGCTGAATGCCTGTCTCTTCCTGCTTCTGGGTCAAAACGGCCTTGGCCTCGCCAAAAAACTCCAACACGGCATTGGTGATCCCATCCTCGACGGTCAGGACGATGACCCTATCAAAGTGATAGTGGTTGATCAGGTTCTGCACATCCATCATCACCTTGAGGCTGGAAGCGCAGGCCGAGGAATCGGTCGTCACCATGTCCATCTTGCCAAAGGCTTGGGCAGTCCGCCCTGCATAGACCTGCGTCAGGGTGAATGGCAAGAACTTGTAGACGTAGTTCAGGCTGTTGTTTGGGTAGGGCCGCTGGTTGATACCAGCAAAGTGGGCATTGCCAGCCGCCAAAATGAATGCAGTCTTGCCTACCTGATTCTCACGCAAGTAGGTCAGCAACTCAGGGTCAAGAACCTTTTCCGCGAGCTTGTGAGGGACGTAGAACATTCCGCTCTTGGCGCGGGCGTAGGTATCAGGGAACCAGTGAACCTTCTGAGGGTAGACAATGTCGTCAAACAAGTTGATCGTGGTTGTGGAGGCCGTCCGATAGTGGGTAAGGTAGATCACTTGATCTGCTCCTTGATCTTCTCAATGGACTCAGGCTCTATGGTCTTGTGGGCCATAAGCAGGTCGTGACACTCTTGCACGGTGGTTGGGTGCCATTCTTTGCTGGTCTCGTCGTCTACGCCGTAGATTTCGCAGAAGTACATTAGCATCACCAAACCATCCAAGCTGTCAATGTTCAATTCAGCCATTGCGTCCTCCATAGCCTCGGCGGGCTTGAAAGACATATGGACGGGCTTTGCCACCCTTGCCACGACGTTGAAGATTTCAATAAAGTCAATCATTCGTATGGTTGCTCTGTTGGTTGGTTTATAGCGCCGACGATGGCCTGCGCCCAGTCCTGCCAATTCTCAAAGATGTAGGGGCCGGGGATGCCCTCGTTTGTAAAAACATCAATCGCCTTCAACCCCGCCGCCCACTGCTTCCAATCCTCTTCTGGAGTATTCATTGATAGCTGTTGCGACGCATACGCCTCGCACATAAGACTCGTCCACGAGTTCCATGTGTGATACCGAGGGTCGTATACAAGCGCAAGAAGTGCCATGTTAAGTTCCGTAAGGTCTGACATCGCCAAGCGTTACGCTCAACAACACCCTACCCATTTGATAATTTCCACCACTTACGTTACTTCTAAAACGCAAACGAATTTCACGCCTTTGCTGGCGCATATCAATTTTGCCCGTATCTGGGGAAAACACATAAGGATCAGACGCTACGTCTGCTGACTGCGCGTAGGGGCGACCAATCACTTGAAAAGTCATCTCGCCTTCTTGGATAAAATCAGGCTCAACACGCTCTAAATTGACCCAAAAGTTTTCGCCCACTGGTGCGGGTTGGGAAGGCCCGCCAGCTACAAAACCCAAATCACTTGTTTCAAAGTAACTTTCAATAGCGTCTGTGGTTTCATCAATAACTTGGTCAGTTCCAATTTCATGTTGCCACAAAATTATTTGATTAGCCACGGTATCAAAGTTTGCGGTTTCAATTATTGTTGCCGTTGCGTTTGCAGACAAAGTCAAACTCAAACCAGAAAACGACATTGTTCCTGATACAGCACTGCTGTTGACCACAGACAAAGTGATGGTCGTTCCCGCAATAATGGTCACAACAGCGCCCACGCCAATACCAGTTCCTGCAACGGATTGATTTAAAACTATGCCTGTTGCACTATTTACCACAATAGTGCTTGCCCCAGAAGTGCCAGTTGCTGTTGGTGATGCCGCATTAGGCGTAATCAAACTGACCAATGCCCCAGAAGGTACGCTTGTAGATACAACTTGCTGACCCACAGCAACTAAATTGTTTGGGGAAATTGTGATGACAGCACTTGCATTCGTTGTTGAGATTGATGCAGAGAAAATAACCTCCTGCTCACTCAATGTTGCCCCAGCATTGATGGGGTAATGGAACACTTGAGAAAAGTATCCAGCCGTGCGACGAGCGCCTAAAGCCTCGCCTGCGTCATACCAACAATCTTCTCGCACGTTGTAGATGATGCAGTCGTTGCACTCTTCTGAATCGCCAGAAGGAAAGAACCACCAAATTTCACCAAAACGTGGAACTTTGTTGACAAAGACTTTTTGCTGTTGAGCATAGTTCAAGTTGTCAAAAAAGTAGTTTTGATTGAACGTGTTTTTTATTTCCTTAACCACGCCGTTGTACATCAAGAAGCGGTCAACACCAATCCAATAGTAGATGCCGTCATATTCAATGACACACTGGCTGGAGAGAATAGAAGACTGGCTGGAAATGATGTCATAGCGCCAGTAGAAGGTTTGGGGGTTTCCAGCAATCGTTATGGTGGTTGGGGTGTAACTGACGCGAATCAACGAGTCTAACGCCCAGAACAGCCCAGAGGGAGCGTTAGAGCCACCTCGCACTGGCAAACCCTTGACAATCTTTGTGGAGGCCACGTTGGTCTCGTTGGAGTCAGCACCATTCCAATCATATGGGTCTCCAGCAACACAATTCTTGATTAAACCGTTGTCTCCATACACAAAGACGTATGGGTGCAAAACCACTACACCGCCAGCAACTTCAATAATGTCACCTGTTGGGGTTGCTCCATTGGTGTCTGTAAGCGGAGACAAAGTAGTGCCATTGATGTTTCCAGCCAAAACTGGGGTCACCGTTGTTTGGTCAATCTGCGCTAAGTTACGACCAGCGTGAGCCAATAGCAATTGGTTTCCAGAACCCTGAGCATCAAACGTAGAGTCAAACTGCCATAAGTTTAAATCGCTTGCTGTAAAAGTGGTGATTGTGGCAACTTTAATTGAGAATCCAGAACCACTACCACCAAGATTGGTGTTTGATGCGCTCAATGTATTGCCAACAACGTAGTTATTTCCATAACTTGTAAGAGTCACAGAGGTCACAGCACCACCAGATACAACAATGGTAGCTTTTGCACCAGAGCCAGAACCCCCAGTTAACGGTACAGCCGTATAAGTGGCGTTTACATAACCAGAGCCACCAACAAGCGTGTTTAGCGTTAAGGCTCTTCCTGTAAAAGTAAATTGATTAACACCAGAACCAATGCCAAGGTTGTTGATGTTGACAACCTCAAGACCGTTGTTGTACCCGTTAAAAACCGAGTTGACACCATCGACTGAGTTGACATATATGCCGCGAGAGTATCCGTTTGCATTGCTGACAATTGCGCGATAGCCACCAACTTTTCTTGGGCGACCACGTTGAAAGCGTACCCAACGAGCGTCCGTGTAGAAGTTCAGGTCAAACACGGTTCCATCGCGCTGGACGCCCGGCAACGTGTCAATGGTAAAAACTTTTTTGACCATCAGAAAGTCCCGCCAGCAACACCACCCGTAAAGTTACCAGTTCCAACAATAGCTAAACCAGAAGCAGAAACTGTTGAACGCAAAACACCAAGAATAGAAATATTAAACTCACCAGAAGCCGCACGGTACACGCCTGTTGTGGTTTCTGATGAAAAGTTCAATGAAGGCGCTCCAACAGAGCCATTGTTTAAACTAATGTTTGAAGAACCCGCAAGAATTGTATTGGCGTTATACAAATTAACTGAATCACAAACCAATGTGGCTTGAGTTCCTGTCGTTAAAACCGCAGTACCGCCAGAACCCGTTGAAATTGTGACCGTGTATGCACCAGTTGTTGCATTGACAATGTAGTACACCTGCACCGTAGAGGGAACAATGATTGTTACGTTGCCCGTCAATGCGCCCGTGTACTTCTGAATGACGTTAGAAGCCTCTGAAGCAGTTAGGGTGTAGGTTCCAGTCAAAACTGCTTTAGATAATTGGGTAAACGCAAATTGCGTATTTCGACCCAAACCAACTGTGTAAAACTGAGTTCCACTACAAACAACGATGCAAGAGTCTGCGGGTTGCAAAACAATTGACGCAGAACCGTTTACCAAGTTACCGCTAGTTCCAGTTATTGTTAAAGCGCCCGTTCCACTGTTGCGAACAAACATAAACCAATTGTCGGCAAGCGTAGACGCAAGGCTCAAAGTCAAAGTTCCCGCACCACCAGTCCATACATAGGTGCTAGAGCGGTCAGTGGTAAGCGCAGTGTAATTAGAGGAAAAAGTTGTAACAGGCTGGGACTGGTTCAGTGTTTGACCAATTGCCAACAAGCCATACCCAGCAAGAGTGGCGGCATCTTGACCAGAGGAACCAATACCAAAAGCAATGATGCCCCAAACACCTTCTTCAGTACCGTTGTCGGTGATGTAGATGTACTGAGCCTCGCCTACCAACACGGTCACAATCGTGTTAATTCCAGCGTAGTCCATGACCGTGAAGTCTTCTCCACCAATATTGCGAATCAGTGCGTCTTGCCCTACCGAAGCCTGATTTGCAGGAGGCATCCACAACTCAGAAACGCCAGTTGTGGTGACCTCCATAATACGAGCGGCGGCATCATTGGTTGTACTCCCGTTGATGGGCCATTCCAATTGAAGGGTTGTGTTCGCTATTGAAATCTCGCGATACGAAACATCCGTCGGTTGGATGACGTTGCCTGTGAAGGGGGAGTTGAATGACGACATGATTAAGTATCCAATACAGAGGCTTGACGGTCACCAATACGCTGGACATCCTCAGACTTCAAAGTCTGAATGATGAGGTCGTAATTCTGTTGCCACATTGGCATCCGCTCATCGTTCTTGACGTATGGCATAGCTTGCAACAAAGACCCATACAGCAACGCCTGTGGGGCGTAAATGGTAAACCAGTTGGTTTGGTTGGAGGAATCAAGCGGCTGGAGCCGCTCGTAGTACAAAACTTCAAAATCATACGCAACAGCAGGCGAGGGAGCGACTAGCCAATGGGTGTAGTCGTAGTCGCCGTAATAAGCGGGCGCACCAGTCGTTGTTGCGTCTGGGGTGTACTCGCGTAGGTACTCGTACTTACGAAGCAAGACAGGTTGTTTCTCACCATCTACGGTCACGTTCATGGAGACCGTCTTGTGCCAGCGGGCTGGTTTATCAATGATAGGCTGACCAATTGTCATGGTCGAGGTCTGAACCATCAAATTGCCAAGAAACTTGATTTGGCTGGCAATAATCTGCTCTGCCAGCATAATGAACAGCGGAATCTTGGCAAGCGTATCGTCATCAGTACGGTCTAGGTAAGACTGGATATTCTCGACCAAAGAGTCGTAAGTCATTACCGATGCGGTTGCCATATTTACCCCACGTTTCGTTCAAAATGTGGACAATCCACCAGTGATTTAAAGTTGCCACCCCAGCGGTTTTTGGGGTTCAAAGTTTCCCAATAAGCACCCAGCGGCGCGAGGATGCCCTTGTCCCATATTATCTGCCCTTCCTTGAAGAAGTTCAAGTCAATGGCGCACCGCTTGAGGTGAATAGAATTAAGGGTCTTGGAACGGCCTGTCTTAACGTATATGGCCTGCTGTTCAGGGGTTCTGGCTAACTCCCCCCCAGTAACCATAAAACCCTGCTCTGTGGCGTATTGGATGAGTTTGCAGGCATCTAGCAAGAATGCCGCCTGTTCTTGACTGAGGCTCATTCTTTGTCCTTCTTGCGCATCTCCATGACTTTCTCAACGGTGCGGCCACCAAAGTAGGCGGTCATCACCAACATACCCCATTGACCCAACAAGTTGACGTAGGACTCGCTAATCTTGTATCCGCCGCCATCCAGCAATGCAAATATCAAATAAGCGGTCAGGAGGTACACCAGAGTACCGGGGCGCACATTCTTTGACAACCACGAGTCGGACGACATATCAGCCTTCCAACGGTCGCTGACATTGTTTTCTTGGTTGGCTTGAGCCGCTAACAGAACCCTAAGTTCTTCCTGTTCCAAACGGGCTTTTTCAATACCTAACTCAAGCAGACGCTCTTCATGGTCATATTGAAGTTGGCGTAACTTGGCAACTTCAGCGTCAGAAGGGTTGTCTGAAATCTTTACTCCAAGAGCGTTTTCAACAACCTCTTTGCCTTTTGCTTGAATCGCAGAAGACAAAAGGCCCAGACCATTCTGGGCCAGTGTGCCTAGCAGGGATGCAACGATTGGAATCATGTCAATCCTTTCCAGTTACAGTTTTGAGTGATTTGCTCACTGGAACCTTCTCTTCCAAGATGGCAATGTGCATTCGGTTCTCGGCAATCTGGTCTCGGTTGCGTTGAATCTCTTTTTCAAGGTCTTGGCGCAGTTTTTCACGGGCCAGTTCGGCTCCAGTGTTTGAAGCCTGCTTGTTGTCTGATGTGACAACGAGCGAAATTTTGCTGTTGAGGATGGTGACCTCATGCGCCAAGTTGGATAAGGCGCTCATCAAATAGACGACGCAAGAAAAAAGAAGAGGGAGAAGAGCAAACGTAATCTTCTCGATGAGTTGACTTTTGCTTTCCATTGCCTGAATCTTTTCCTCGCTCATTTAAACCCCCAGTAATTTTTTGACAAAATCTGCGGCAACCCCGGGGCCAAGCAACACGGCAAGAATGACTACATACAAGAGGTACTCAATCCTGTTCATGCGCTTGGAACCGTCGTCGAAGCGGGCTTGAATGCCCTCGTACCGTTGAGCGCAGATTGCTTCGTGAACACTCAGACGCTTGTCGGTCTCGGTGGCTAATTCGTGAACCGCTTCCATGCTTCCCCCTTAATTTACGGGTTCAGCAGTCACTTTCTCAACGGGTTGTTGAGCCTGTGCTTGTGCTTCTTTTTGGATGCCCTCAATCAATTGAGCAACTTGAGCATAGGGTTGATTGCCCAAATACTGAAGAATGCCGTTGACCAGTTGTGTTGAAAGAGTCAGTTTTTCCATTGCCATTTTCCTTAAAAATTTCCGCTGTTATGGGTCAGCGGTTCACCCTTCTTCTATTATGCCCAAGGCAGTGGGGGTGTCACTACTGGTGGGTTAATCTGGTTTTGAATTTGTTGTGCTACAGCGGCTTCAGTTGCTGTCTGGTCAACACCGTTAGCCCAAATCCAACCAAGCACTTGATTTTGCGTCAGTTGGGCATAAGGGGTAAACGCGCCCTCGGGTGTAGGCACAGAGCAGGTTGAGTAGATGGAGGCGTTGTAAGTTCCGTCTACGCCAGAGCAAGTCCAGTGAACTGTAAAGACAACATCAGTGTTGCCACCCTCTTGTGGGTAGCAGTCCATTGCGGTCACAGACCAAGTAATCGTAGTCATAGTGAGTCCTTAAAGTTGTGCCATTGGGACATAGTCAGGATTGTGAGGCCAGTCCGAAAAGGTTCTTGGCTCTGTGATGGTCGCTGGCAAATCACGCAAAGCCTGACGGTATGTTGCCCATGCCGTCTTGTCTGCCGTGCTGTCTGCAATCTGCGTCCAATCACAGTCTTTGAGCAATTGATTGCGTTGATTGCGAATCTGAGCCATTGCAGAATTTTTAGCCGCTTGAATTTCATCAGCGGTCAATGACTCAACTTGAGCCATAGACACAAATTCACCGTCGTCATAAGGCGCACATGAAACCAACTTCTGTGTCAGTCGGTCATGGGCTTTGAACAGCGTAACCTTCTTTGCGTTGTTGGCAGTCAAGAATTCATCAGATGGGCCACTCGCGCCAAAGGATGTATCGGGAAACAGTTCACGATAGTCGCCAACTGTAATGGGTGTTGTCAAAATTGCTACTTGCATAATAGTTCCTTAAACGGGGCCGATGTTGGGGAATGCCGCAGTGGGCGGTGTGAATGTTGTGGTGTATCGGGCGTAACCTTTAGTAACACGCAAGTCATCTATGTAGCCGTTAAAATAAGATTGTGCGCCGTCCCAATTACCGCCGCCGATTCGGTTACCTAATTTACCCCAATCAAAATTAACGCTTGATGAAATTGTTGTTGATATAACAGATGAACCATCTCGATACATTGATATATTGGTTCCATTTCTTACCACAGCCAAATGATACCAAGTGTTTAATGAGTTGGTTGGGCCAGATGCAACGAAAGTACCCACATCGTAAAAGGCAAGAAAAAATTTATCGTTATACGACACCGAGTCAGCGTTGCTGTTTGTTATTGCAAGTGCGCCAGCAGAATAACCACCATTGTTGTTTCCAAAAATAAGAGGGTAATTTAATGTTCGGCTTGATATGTAAACCCAACATTCAATCGTCCAATTCCCTGTCGTCATGTTTAAATCTGGGGTTGCAGGGCTACTAAGGTTGTCGCCGTTCCCATCAAAATACAAAGACCCAGTTCCATACTTGTACACGCTTGTAGAAATCTGTGCGTTACCCACAGTTGTCAAATTGTTCATCATGGCGTTGTCAAAGATGCCAGCGTTGCTTGTGTTGAGCAATAAAGTTGTATTTGTTACGGCAGTCAATGGAGCAGTGGGGGGTGTAAATGTAGTTGTGTAAAGGCAAGTCCCTTTAATCAAACGCACATTTGAAAGATAGCCTGTCCAATATTCACCCGTGGTGTAAGCAACTCCACCAACGCCTAAATTAGTATCGCTGTAAGTTCTTGCTGTGGCAGTTGATGAAACTAATACACCGTTTAAAAATAAGTATTGAGTTGAACCACTTCTAGTAAACGCAACATGATTCCAAGTATTTAAAACAACAGAAATGCCTGTAAGAATAAAACCAGCGGCATAAACATACATAGTGCCGCCAGAGTCAGCGGCTAATGCCCATCCATTGCTAGTTCCGTTTGAAGCCCTTGTTTCTATCAGCGAACGGTAGCCGGGGTTTGAGGTGGCGTAATAAAAACACTCAGCAGTAAAATCTCCCGTGCCAAAAGCATAACCCGCATTTGTTGAAAAACTTAATTGGGATGACCCGTCAAAGTACCCTGACCCACCAATCACGCTTGTGGAGTAGGCGGTAGAAGCACCAAATGGGTTGAAGCGTTGAACGCTTGGTGTGCCGCTTGTTGTAATGGTAAGTGGGCTTGCGCTGGTATCAATAAAACGATTGCTTTGGCAAGTTAAAAGGCTTGTGCCTGATATTGCAGTTAATGGTGTTGTGCTAGGCGTAAAATTAGATGTGTAAACTGCTGTGCCTTTAACAACTCGCACATTAGATAAATATCCTTTAAAGTTACAAGACGCACTTCCATTATTACCAAGCCATACACTACCACCAATAGCAAGATTTAATGACGCAGATGATGTTCCAGTTCCATCAGCAACACCATTTACATATAAAGTAAAAGTAGTTCCATTTCTTACAAGCGCAACATGATACCAAGCATTTGATGGATAGGTATTAGTTGATGAAAAAAATGGATCGCCAACAGAATTCCAAAAAATTCCAAATTTATTTGAGTATGCTGTATTTGAATAACGAATATAAAAAGTACCCGTAGACCAAGCAGATGATGGGGCAAACATTGATGGAAAACTTGTTGTTTGAGTATCAGGATTAACCCACATTTCAATAGTGCAGTTTCCAGTTCCCATATCAAGCGCAGAACCTCCTCCATTTGAAATGGCTAAATAACTACTACCATCAATATAATTTGACCAATTAGACCCATAAGGTGAGAAAGAACCTTGGGTTGTAGCGCCACTACGGGTAACAGTAGCGCCAGTTGATGATGAGTCAATAAATGTATTATTCTGTGCGCCATTAGTTCCATCGCCGTGCAAAAGCATAGTGACATAGTTGAACTGAGCGTCTATTGTGCTACCCGATGACGCACCTGCTGTTTTTCCTGCCGCAAACATAGTTCAGTCCTTATGGTGTGTAGTTTTGACCAACAGTAGTTCCGTACCAGTTTGTGCCATCGCTGAAGAAACTAAAGATGTCCATTCTGGATGCGGTGCTTGTAAGGGTTGGGGCAGTGCCGCTAGGCCACTTCACCGTTGTCCATGTCACCGTGTAACCACCTGCACCAGTCTTTAACTTCAACAAGAACGACTTGCCTGCCGTAGCAGTTGGCATTGTGATTGTCGCAGTTCCTGTCAGCGTAATGACTTGGTCAGTACCGTTGGTTACGATGTTCAGCGTGATGGCTGTAGAACTGTTTGCAGTGAATGTCTGTTCTTGGTAGTCGTTCTTGAGAATGAATGTACCGCTAGAGTCTATTCTGACTCGTTCTGTTAAATCAGCACCATTCGCACGAGTGTAGAAAGACAGCGCACTAGCGTAGTTGTCTGAAGTAGCATTTTCTTTAATGCCTTGAATAGTAGCAAGCGTTGCATTGAAAGAACTCATCGTCTGAGTAAATGCAATACCCGCACCAACTCCAGAAGTTTGTGCGCCTGAGTTTCTTATGTTAGCAATGTATTTTGCCGTTGGGCCATCAGAACTATTTGCACCCACAACTGTTAAAACACCTGCCGCAGATGTTGTCCCAACCATCAAATTTCCACTTGCATCCAGAGTCATTGCCTGAGTAAAGGTGATAGCGTTTCCTGCTGTGCCTGATGCGGCTGTGTGCCAAGAGTGAATACTTTGATATTGTGTGTATCTGCTTGCAAAATCAGAAGCAATATATTTTCTTGTCCCTGCTTGGGAGTATGAATTGGCGCCATATTCAGCAAAAGACGAAAGAGAAGACCTTCCTTCTACTGTGGCGTATTGAACTTGAAAACCTGTTGCACTTGTCCAAGCACTCGGAGTAACTCCCAAGCCTAGATTGCCTGATGAACTAATAGTGGCTACTTTTGTAATGCTTCCCGCATTAGGTCGAGTAAACAAACCAAGTGCGCCTGCGTAGTCTCCGTCTGTTGTGTTTTCTTTGTAAACAGAAATACCACCCATTCCCGCAATACTGCCTCCTGTGTTGTATTTGTTTACAAACAGAATTCCAGACGTAGGCGTAAGGTTGTAAGCCTCAGTAGATTGAATACGAATTTGGTTTGGAAGTGCAGGGTCGCCTGCATTTGCCGCGCCAGATACATCAAGCATAGAGGCGGGACTTGTTAGGCCAATTCCAAGTTTGCCTGCGCTTGTGAGGCGCATACCTTCTGTGCTATTTGTACTAAATCCTAACGAGTTAGCCGCTGGCAAGTACATACCATTGGTTGCAACAGTTGAACCACTTGGGATAAATCGTGTTGCAGTAGCAGAACCAGTTGTGGAAAAATTTGTTCCATCAAAAGTAAGCGCAGACCCAGTGGTCAATGCACTTGTACTAGAAGCGTAAACCACACCACCTGATGTGAATGATGTTAAGCCTGTGCCACCGTTGGTTGTTGCCAAAGTTCCAGCCAATGTGACTGCACCTGATGTAGCGGAAGAGGGGGTGAAGCCTGTTGTACCAGCACTGAAAGTCGTGACCGCCACGCCAGACAATGTAGACCACTGGGGTGCAGTACCAGTAGAGGTTAAGAATTGACCCGCTGTACCAATGGCAAGTTTGGACAACACTGAACCAGCCGCATAGTAGGGGACATCACCCGCTGTGAATGATGTCAGACCAGTACCGCCAGAGGTTGTATTTAACGTGCCTGCAAGCGTCACCACGCCTGTTGTAGCCGTAGATGGGGTCAGACCACCCAAAGAAGTTTGGAATGATAAAACTGGCGCAGAGGTGGCGTTTGATGCCAACAACTTCACCGTACCAGCAGAGTTCTTAAAGTACAACTTTTCATCAACTGTATTGAGTGCTAACTCGCCAGCAACAAGATTTCCAGCAGACGGTGTTGCCGCCGCAGTGGTGCTGTAGTAGAGAGATATTGGGGTGTAGCCTGCTTGAGACATTAAAAAGTTCCTCCGAAGATGCCAGTTGTTGCGGTTACCGTTGTCGCGGCTACAGTAGTAAATGCGCCCGTCGTAGGTGTTGTAGCACCAACAGTTCCGTTAATGTTAATCGATGCAGTACCAGTCAAGTTTGTAACCGTACCACTACTTGGTGTACCCAAAGCCCCATTGAACGTCACAAAAGCACCAGCAGAGCCTACGTTGACCGCTAAAGCAGTCGCAACCCCAGTACCCAACCCAGTGATGGAGCCGACCGCTGGAGTCACCGTAGTATTGCCCGCCAAAGTCAATTGACCCTGTGCATTGACCGTAAACGTACCCACTTGAGTTGCAGAGCCATACGAAGCCGCTGTGACAGCCGTATTGGTAATGCTGAACTGCGTACCCGTGAGGGTCAGTCCCGTGCCTGCGGTGTAAGAGCCTACACCAGCAAATTGAACCCAAGTGATGGGAGTCGTACCCAAAGTACCGCCTGCGTTTGAAGTACAAACCCAACCAGTGTCAGCGTATAGGGTTCCTTGCTCGATAAAGGTGAATGCGCCGGGGACTTCCGCCCAAGTGTCCATATCCGTTGCACGAGTCCATGCGCCCGCCGCAACCAAGTAAATTCCATTGTTCTGGCTCAATGTCTGGTCTTTAACCAAGCACCTATCTCCAGCAATCAACGCCACCCCATCAATCGTCTGCGTTCCAGACAACGTAATGTTTGCCGTTGTTGCCGCCACGCAAGATGCTTTTGGGTCTAATCCTTGCGCTACTGAATCAACATACTGCTTGGTAGCCAATTGCAATGCAGACACGGGGTCTTGAGTTACAGCAACAGAAGTCAGACCGCCCAAGGTAAGACTTGATGCGCCCAAGGCAATTGCCGTTGTTCCAACCGTCACAGACGAATTGGTCAGCGATGCGTTAGCGATGTTGGTCAGCGTGTTGCTTGCGCCGCTGATGGTCTTGTTTGTGAGCGTCTGATTTGCGGTCAGGGTAGCAACAGTGTCTGCCCCAACGGTTGCCGCTGTCATGTTGAACGTGCCACCCGTTACTGTTTTGCCAGAAAAAGTCAAAGCCACGGGCAAAGACAATGTGACAGTCGATGTACCCGTTGCGGTTATTTCGTTTGCCGTACCAAGGATGGTAGTCACTGCGCCAATAGAAGCGGCGCTGATAGCCACATCCCCAGCAAAAGTCAGTTGACCTTGCGCGTTGACCGTGAACTGACCCACATTGGTTGAACTGCCGTAAGTACCAGCAACAACGGTCGTGTTGGCAATAGAAATCGTGCCAGTGGTGGTGATTGGCCCACCCGTCAGACCTGTGCCAGTACCAACAGAGGTAACACCTGAACCCGTTGTAATTGCACCCCATACGCCGTTTGCGTAGCCTTCAAAGACGGCAAGGGTGGTGTTGTAGCGCAACATACCATTTACAGCAGAAGATGGGCGCGAACCCGTAGCGCCAATTGGTACGGTGACGCTCTCAAGACCGGGCAACACAGGGTTATCCGCCAAAGAAATTGTTGGATTACCGCTTACCCCAGTTCCGTTTGCAACGCTAATTTGGCTTGCAGTTCCCGTAATGGTCGCAGAAGTGATAGCGCCACCAGTCGAAAGCACCACAAGTCCATTAAAACTGGCATTGGCAAAATTCAACACTTGACCACTCAAAGCGATGGTCGGGTCGCCAGATATGCCAGAACCGTTTGTAATTGACAACCCATTGCCAGAAACAGCGATAGAACGCCCTGTAATGGCTGTAGAAGACGTTTTAACCTGAAACCCAGTACCAGAGTTCACCAAAGACAATAAAGCGCCTGTGGTGCTTATATTGAAGACTCCCTGCGCTCCGCCGTCGGTGGTTACCAAACCATTGGTTGCGCCAACATAGCGACTGTTTGCAAGTTGAGGGGTCTGTGTGACCGTCAAATAGGTGTAGGTCTGAACGGGTGAGCCAGCAAGCGCCGCAGTCGTAGTTTGTACGGTCACCCCATTTTGGACAATCGGAACCGCCTCAGTACCTGTAATAGCACCAGCGGTTGGGAGTTGGAGTATGGTTACTTGTGCGGACATTTAGGTACTCGTATTGTCTGGGGGGTTCGGCGCAATGGTGTCCTTGTTCCCCGTGTTTGTAGGAGTCTGAGTGTTTTGTTCGGTCGAAATCTGGAATTGGCTTGAGCCATCCATTGATTGACTGCCAGTCATCAGATAGTTGTCGCCAGCACCGATAGGCGTGTCAGGACGCGCAAACCGCAGGTTAATACGTTCCGTCTTACGGGCGGCGAGGCGGTAGGGGTCAAACTGATCCCTGCATCCTTGGTCGCAGACTCGTAACCCGGGGAAGTTGGGGTCTGGCCCCAGCGTCACAAAGGCGCGTTTCATCTTGCATCGGTCGCAAACCCCGATGGCAAGGGACGTTAGCCCCGTTGTGTCTAAAAAGATTGGCATTAGGCCGTATACACCGAAATATTCGGTGCCCAGTAAATTGGTGAACGATCCCGCTCTTCAGCTTCAGCATCTGCCAAAAACTTATCCGCCATCTTTTCAAGATAGCCAACACGATCCATTGCAACCTGTGGCAACTCAAGCGCCATGCGGTGGGCAAGCATCATCTGCACAGCCTCATACCAACGCTGGGGAATCTCAAGCTCATCAGTGAGTGATCCAACGTCTTCAATTTGACGCGAGTACCAGCAAACGATCTGCACAAAAGCAGTTGATGGCGTAGGCCACACATAAATCGATGGCTGGGGAATAGTGCGGTCAAACCAATATTGATAAGGTTGGTTTGCTGTAAAGTTCTTGTTTGGCAGGTTGGTGTAGTCGTCGCGGTTCAGTGGAGACATCTGAACCTCAAGCGAGTTGTTCCCAAAGTACAACTCACGCAACGACAGGGTTGTCGTGTTGTAGGCGCGAATGCGGTAAAAAGCGACCGTTTGACCAGCCTCAATGTCAGTCCACACCCAAGTGTTGTTGACCACATCAATGGTGCCAAGATCAACCAAAGTGGCCCAAGTTGTGCCGTCTATTGAGTATTCATAAATGATTGACCACGAGCCAGTCGAAGCAGGCAAGAATCCAATGGAGCCAATATAAATTGGGTTGGATGTGCCGTAATTGACGGAAATGTTGCCATCAGCGGACGTTTGGGTGCAAATCGTCTGTGTATCACCGTCATATACGTTTGCAACGGTTCCGCCAGCAGAACTGGTGTATGCGCCATTGGGGCGCGCCATTGTGCGATACAGCACGTTCCAGAGGTCAATTGTGCCTTTTGGAAGGGTGTAAAGGTAGTTGTCTATCTGTGAACCAAGAACCTTCTTGGTGATTGTCCAAAACTGAATACCTCGGTTTCCAAGATTGGAAAGCAAGAAGTACAGCGATTGTCGGGCTGACAGCACCTGCTCAGAAGTTAACTCTTCGGCGAGCTTTCCACAGCGTCTAGCGCCGTGATCAATCAATGTCTGTACATTGATGACGGTCTGTCCTACGGTTCCAGAAAACGCCATGTTATGTGTCCTTACCAGCCGGGGCAGTCCCACCGCTTCAGCGATGCTTTGGCGCGTGGAGCGTCCCCTTTTGAATGTTCAACCACCCCGCTCATGCGGGCACAAAATGAATCCTTACGGGCACCGCCTTGAGGCTGTGGAGCTTTCAAGTGAGAACCAGTCTCTCTATTGTATTTGTCTCTGCCCTTTTGCGTAAGCCCTGCGCCCTTTTCAACGGATAATTTTTCACCCCGTCCAACAGCAAGACTTGGCCCGCCATCTTTTAATTTGGCGGTTTTTGCTGACTCTCGGAAGGCTTCAGCCGTTGGCGCACCTTTGCTACCCACTCGGCGCATTTTTTCGCCAGAACCTTCAGCGATTCTTTGACGTTTTGCATTGATGTTGTCATATAGACCGCCTCCTTTAAGTTTTTTCCCCTCATCAGCACGAGCAAACTCTTTGCCAACTTTTTGGGGAATACCCACCTTTTTGGCGAACGCAGGGTTATGTGCGACCGCCTCCATCAAACGATGTTGGGAAGGTGATTTGCTTGGCATGATTAACCTAGCGGATTTACATAATGCTTGACCATTTCAAGCACTACAGTGTAAGTATCGCCAGCACTTGCATCCAAAGTGGTGAATGTAATTGCGCCATCCACGCCAGTGCCTGCATTGTTGGTCAATCCGCCAATTTTGCTGTAGTCTTGCGTGTACGAGTTGTTCTGTGGGATCGTTTCAATAACCACAGGCGTAGTTGCCTTCCACTTCAACTGCACTTCCATGCCGTGCGTCAACCCAGTGACTTTTGTAATCGTGACGCGGTCGCAAGCACCGCCAGAACCCGAAGGGGTCAGCGACGCAGGATTGACTTTAACCACATTGGTCTCACCAGTGCCATCACTGGTGTTTGTAAATTTCATAATTGCAACGCGCTCACCGTCCATGAGCGTTTGACTTGCGACTGCATCAGCCATAGTTATCTCCAATAAAAAGCAGGGGCCGAAGCCCCTACCTTATTTCAGCACATCCCGCCTCTGTTCTTGCGAACTACGGAACCCATTGGGGCGTAAGCCTCAACACTCTTTGCTTTTGCTTCACGCATTGCAGGAGCGTTGGTCTTGTTAAAACTGGCTTGGAGCGCCTTGTTCCCCGGGGCCACTTTACCGCCATTTTTAAAAGCGCCAGAGAGCATATTGATCTCTACTGGCTGGGAGGCAGGCTTACGACCTTGTGGCATCTTCTCAGGGCCACCGTCGTCTTGCACTTTCCCCCCATCAGCAAACTTTTTTGCGGCACCGCCTTTGCGATAACCACCGCCGTTAGATTCAGTCACGCCGCCAGTTTTAAAACCGCCAGCATTTCCATATCGAACGCCGCCCGTTACGGCCCTAGAGTTATCAGGCGCGGCCTGATGCATCAAAGTAGTGTCGTAATTGCCAGAGGTTGTCTCAGATGGGATTGCTCCACCCGTTGCCATCTTCAAAGCCTTGCCGCCCTTTTTAAATCCACCAGCGTTGCCTAGTTTTACGCCGCCAGTACCGCTGGCAGTGTCTTTCTTGGCTTGGTGCATCAACGTGGTGTCGTAAGAACCAGAAGTTGTCTCGGAAGGAATAGCACCACCAGAAGCGTACTTCTTCATGCCGCCCTTTTTGAGTTTCAATGAAGTGCCTTTGCCGCCCATATGCTCTTGCATATCGTGTTGCTTAAAAGCCTTCTTGATCATGGCTTTGTCTTGAGCTTTGTCAGACTTGCCGCCTTCCGCCATCTTGCCGCCTTTTTTCATTGCAGGCATTGCTGGATTGCCAGCAGGCATTGCGGGGCCAGAAGGGGTGCCCATGCCCATAGCGGGCTTCTTAGCCATCATTGCCTTGCGGCGTGAGGCCATCGAAGGCTTGCCGGGGGACTGCACGGGAGCGTTCACCGCAGGACGACCAACCAGTGCTGGGGTGCCCATCAAAGCGCCCATAGCACCACCACCGTCAGCCATCTTCTTGTGACCAGCTTCCGCCTTGCCACCCTTTTTCATGTTTACATGACCGCCTTTTTTGAGTTTCAGTATGACTGAAGGCTCAGTGGTCTCCATCTTGACCATCGGTTTGAATTGACCCATGTCGCTCTCCTTATGCTTGTGTGACGCCAAACGCGCCAACACGGGTTGCATTCGGGCCTGCCGCAATTGCTGGCAGGGCTATTCCCATCACAAGGCGCTTGATACCGTCTGCCGCCGAAGATGGCAAGTAAGTACCCCTTACATCACCAGTTGTGGTGGTAGCTGTGGCGGTAGCGGCAACAGTCATAGTTCCACCATCTTCAGCCAAAGTATTGTCCCAGCCCGCACGGGTGACGTAGCCTCTATCAGTGATACGCAATGGCGCACCCAAGATGTCGGTTGTACCTACCGCAACGGTTACAACACTTGCACCAGAAGCAGTAACACTGGCAATTTGGTAGAAGGCTTTTTTACCGTTTACAGTAGTTGAAGCTACTGTTCCTGTTGCAATTACCTCGCTCATGGCTTGACCGTAGTAGTCGTAACCAGAAACAGTAATGTTGACAGAAGTCGGAGTACCCGCGCCTGTGGTTGTGGAAACCGCACGAGGGCAGTCAAGTTGCAAACCCGTACCACCACCAGTTATGGTTGTGGATGTCACACCTGCACCTGCGGCAAGCGTAAGCGTGGTAGCAGTTGTGATGACAGCGGCAACAATGTTGGTTGTCAATTTTGCTTGTGGTACAGCGTCCCAAATATAAACACGACCCAGTGGGCCAACACCTACGCTCATGGGAGATGGGTTTTGCAACAAAGCATTACCAGAACCAATGATCGTAGCGCTTGCTACAGTTTGTGAGGCACTGACCGTGTAAGTACCTGTACCGCCAGAACCTGTACCAAAAGCGGTAATGTAAGTTCCATTGGTGAGTGACGTTGAACTGTCAATAAACATACCAACAGTAATTGGATCACCAGACAGCATAGCGGTGACGGTTAGTGTAGTGGTAGAAATTGAACCCGTGAAAGTCGCAACAGCAGGATAGGCATCCATACCTTGATAGGTAATGGCGGAGCCTAGAAAAAGATCATCTGAAAATTGGGGCATGGTCTGCTCCTTGAAAAGTTTGACCAAACATTAAAAAAAGGGGCAGGGTGTTATCCCCGCCCCTGCTTGGCGTTTAGACGCCGGGTGTGCCGTACATCGCACGAGGATCAGTGAAGCCAACTTGATAACGCTCTGTCGCTTTGTAGCGCATAGAGTCAGTTTCAAAATCGCCTTCCATCGTCTTCTCCAACTTGCGACGCATCAGCAACTTCATGCCTTCAGGAGCGTCAGTCTGCACCCACCATGCGGTAGATGAAGTCAAACGGCTGATAACAGCGGCACCTTCGTCCAGCAAGCCAATTGACTTGACAGGGTTGAGGTCGTTGTTAGCGGTGCCAGAACGCAAGACAGACTTGAGCAACACTTCAGCTTGGAAGACGTTGCCCGGGGCCACCACCAATTGGCGGGGAACCAAGCGAATCTTCTTCTGGTTGTTGTCCACTGCTTGGCGAATCTGAATCAACATTTGCTCAAGCGATGTTTGAGACAAGTTTGCAGATGTAGCCAACAAGTTGCTAAATGTACCGTTCACGATGGGGTGTGAAGCACTGTTAAGTGCCACGCCGTCACCGCCGGGGTACGCGCTGTTGAAGGCGCGGTTCAACACGTTTGCAGACAAAGTCTCTTTGGTTTCAATCAGAGATTGAGCCAAGTGCTTTGCGTAAACTTGACCGATACGGATATGGTCGCCATCTTCAACCAACACTTTGGTCAATGCGAAGGCGAGGCCATACACGTTGTACACATAGCGTTGCAAGAAGAGAACACCACCCTGCTGATACGAAACAGGAGTTCCGTCAGGCAGTTGAGGTGCGGCACCAAATCCATAAAGGACTGGCTCTTCGTGGTAGTTACGGGGAATACCTTCTTGTTCACGGAAAATTCGTGACCATTCATCGGTACGTTGATCATAGACTCCATCGAAGCATTCATTGAGGATAGGCTCAACGATGCTTCTAAAGTCCGTACTTCGCATTGGTGCGGCCATGATTGGACTCCTTAGATGGCGTTAATGGTTGCGACGTATTGACTGCGAGAGACTTGTACTTGCACAACTGTGTAAGCATCGCCCCAAGCGTTGTCAACGGCAGGAGTCAAGCCGATGATACGCATATCACCAACTGCACTAGAACCTGCCAACGAAGTAGAGATTGTGCATTGAGACAAACCTGTGGTTGTTGAACCAGCAGTGATGTTTGTAAAGTTTGCTTGATCTCCAATGGAGGTTTGTGCCAAGCTACCATCTGCCTGAATGTCGTAAACGATATTGGGGTCAGAGTAGTAGTAAGTCACATTAGAACCAGTTTGGTATGCAGTGTTTGCAGTCCATTGGTTGCTGATTTGACGACGACCAGTGGTATCAGTCCACTCGCAACCAGCGAAAGCACCTTGATAGGCGCTACCAGCAGTTGCGGCGATGATATTTCCGCTCGTGTTAAGGGCTACAGGCTGGCCTTTCAAAATACCAGTGCTGTAACCAGAGGCGATGCCGCCAGCGAGTGCGACCGCACGATCCAACCCAGTGGGGTGGTACGAAGGACGCAGACCGAACGGCTGATTGAGTGAAGACATTTGTCTCTCCTATGATCAGTTTACAAAAACCAACTTGTTTTATTAAAAAACAGGTGTTGGCATCGGTTTATCAATATAATCCAACCCTTCGCCTTCGACACGGCCTAACGGCTTGCCAGAACTATCGCGACCCTGAACCTGCTCTGCCTGAAGGCGAATCTTGTTCGCATCTTCAAGTGGCGCTTCATGGTGAAAATGAGCCATGACATCTTGATACATTTCCATTGGAATTTTGTACAAGAGCATCTCATTACACGCAATAAATCCAACGTGTTCCCCAGCTTTGACTTTGTTGCCATCCATCCCGGGGACTTCCTCTGCTTTCACAGGGACGTAACCTAGACGAATACGCTTGTCGATGCTGTCATAACTATTCGTGGTCGATAACCAGCAAAGGTGCCATCCCTTGATTTCGGGAATAGCAGGCAATGCGCTTTGTGTCCATTCGTCCTTCCACATCTTGCGACGTTCTTCGGCTGACACGAACTGCTGTTCTGGTGCCTCTCGACTAGAGTCAAGACTCGCGCGGCTTTCGCGTCCACCAGCAGACAATGATTTTTTTAAACGAGAATCCATTTTTAGCTCCTAAGTTGTTTAGCTTCAAGCGCATAACGACGAATCATTTTTGCGCGTTTATCGGGGTCATCCCACATTCCAGCATCTTTCATTGCGCTGACCTGTTCGCGTGTTAACGCAAACTGATTTTTGCCAATCGCACTACTCGACGCACTTTCGCGGCCTGACCCAGTCACAAAGTTTCTTGGGCGCTTTTGAGATGGTCTCTCGTCTGCCTCTCCAGTATACCTGTGAGGTAGATACTTTTGCAAGCGGCTGTCAAGCTCCTCCCAATATTGAGGAGTTTTGGGGTTCCAACCCTCTTCAGCCATTGCTTGGTCAATCGTTAGCGCAACTCTTGAATCAGCGTCGCGACCATTAGGGTCGTACCACTGATTGTTTTCCATCCAAGAGGATGCGTGTTTTTGCAATTGAGGATCAGGGGCTTGAATAGTCCGCTGGCGGGGCTGGGCAGTCGCTTTTTTCTTGACTGCGTCCAATGCCTCAAACTGGCGGCGGGCTTCAAACCACATTTCCTGTGCAGAAGTCAGCAATTCACCGTTGCCAGTGCTAGTTGCCTCTGAAATCTTCTGTTTTGCAAACAAAATACGGTTGTGCTGGTCTTCCATCGCCTTATTGAGGCGAGCAAGGTCACTTCCATGCGACTTTTTCTCCAAAACCGACAGTCTTTCGAGCAATTCTTGGTTTTGGCGGCTTAAAAAGTCCAGTTTGTGGTCTTTTTCGGTTGAGACAGCCTTGTGGTACTCCTTGCGCTTGAGTCTTTTGAGGCGTTTCTGCTCTCTTAGGGCTTCAGCGTCAGCGTCTACTTCACCACCAGAGGCCATTTCGGCCCGTCTAGCGGCTTCATCAGCCTCTTCGGAGTCCTCTTCGTGATTTGCATCAGGCGAAGGGATGCTTGCGGGTAAGTCAATCGTCGCGGAGCCGTCTTTCTCCTCTTGGATGACGATTACTTCTTGTTCTGTTTCGGTACTCATATGAATGCCTTCATTGCAAGGGGGTCACCAGTAAGTTTTGCGATGATTTCATGGTCGTTTAGAACCATAAACAACGCTGGGTCATCATCTTGTTCTGCGTCAGGGACTGGAACCTCCCAACGATCACCGCCCCACTTAGGGACGCGAAGATAATCACCAACTTCACACCATGAACCTTCGGGCCACGGTTCCATTGTGTCGCGCTTCTTAAACGCCAATGGGCCGATCTCGATCACTTTCGCGACCATGTTTTGCCACTTCTCGGTTTCTCTGGTCTCTGAGACCAGAACAATCCCGCTTGCAGTTACCGTCTTCTTTGTTCGACGCAGTTGTACTAAAACTCGTGCGCCAAGGGGTTTCGCTCCGGGGTCTACAGCAGGAAAGGCTTCCCGCAAATCGGCTGAATTACCAGCCACCGTGCTATCTGTCATCGTCTTCTTCCTTTAAAAGGTTATCAAGAATGACAAGGGCTTCTTCAAGTCCAGCGATATGTCCGACCAGTCGCTGATACGCAGGGTAGTCAGAGGCGTTACCCACTGCCAAACTCTGCGTAATAGCTTCTTTACGCGCTTTTACAGCGCCGATGAAGTCGGAGGTATACCTCATGCGTTTTTCTTGTCAACGCCCTTGTTTTGGGAGAAATTCCCGTGGTCGCTGTTGGCTTTTGGCATCGTTGCCGTGCCCTTCTCTTTTAATTCGCTTCCTGTTACCCAAGCGCCAGCCGCCATGCGGGTGTGCTGTTTTACAGTTTCATCTTGTTGCTCTTTGTCAGTAGTAGCCATTTCAATCTCCTAAGTTACGTTGGGTTTCTTGGTTAAGTTTCACAGCAGTTTTCTCTTGCTCCTGCCGTAGCTTGACCTCGTCTACGGTCAACTCTGCGGTCTTAATGCGCTCGGTAGTCAGATTGTTTTCGGCGTTCATAGCCACTTTGATCTGCTCTGCCTCCTGCTTTGCCTTCATCTCGGCTTGGAACTTCTGGGTGTCGAAGGCAAGTCGTGCTTGATCCTCTGCGGCGCGACGCTGGGTCTCTGCCATAGAAGCCTGCAACACGGCCTGCGCTTCGCCATCCATCGGTGGTGGTGGTGGTTTGAACTGTTGCATCATCTGGCCTAACTGCTCCAATGCAGGCAACAAACCAGCAAACACCTCTTGCGAGTCAATCTTCATGTGACCAGAGGCCAACGAGATAGCGTTGTCGATCTCTTTGACCAACTTGCTGTCTTCGTATTTGCCAAAGTCCACATCGCCATTGCCTTGGACGTATTTGCTCATGTTCTGCGTGTACCACAACAGCATATGTTGCTTGATATGCTCCAATGCGTTCGGGATGAACTTGGGGGCCATGAGCTTGTTTGATCCCAAGGTGGGGTCAAGCGCAAAGTTCATGTGCGTTTGGATGTGCGCCAAGTGATCCTGACGGGGGTATGCAAACGCTGGACGACCTAATGCCATTGCAGAGTTTTCGTCTGCGGCATTCATCTCAATAGGCTTGCTTGCGTTAGGAATCAACTCGTTGACGTTTGGAACCTTCAACTGCTTGAGCATTCGATTTACAACAGCGCGTTGGTCAAAGAGTGCAGGGAACTGTGCAGACATCTGCAACACAGATTGCATCTGGGCAATACGCTGAGTCTCGGAGAAGATGTGAGGGTCAGAGACAGGGATCACATCGCTGTTGCGTTTGAAGTCTTCGCGCTTGATCTCAAGGTCAGCAACCACATCGCCACGTTTTTGCTCGTCCAAATACCAGCGGTTCAAACGACCGATCACCTGCAACACACGGCGCTGGCTTTCATGCAGGCGGGCGTGAATGGCGGAGAACACTGCGGCTCCCTGCTCGATCAACGCCTGCGTGGTGCCCACTGGCATATTGCTGTTGGCATCCGCAATCTTCTCTTCCGCTGTTGTCACAACGCCTTTGGCGGCAGTGGTGATCCAGCCTAGCAACTCAAACAGCACAGGGCTAGGTGGGTTGAAGGGCATGGGCATCGCAATTTTGCGGATGTCGTCCACACCAACGGCGGATTCAATCTCAGTGACCTGCGTGACTTCTATCTGCTGACTTGCGCCAGAGATACGCGCACCCTTCAACTTCAACATTGTGGCGGAGTTGTTGATGTGAGCAGTATCCAGCAAGGCCCGTAATGCGCCCGTCAAGGCGGCGGAGAGACCTCCGATGAGGTGAGGTAGCCCGATGGCATACGCGCCCCTCCAAGGGATGAATTTAAACTCAACCAACCAGTCGAGCTTGGTCATGGTGCTGTCGCCCTCTTCCCAGTTACGGTAGATGCCAAGCACTTTGCTCTCAAGCTCATCGATCATCAGGATGTAGGGCGCGGTCTCGCCTTCCGTCACTGTGTCGTCGTCAATGTTCAGCCAAGTGTAGATGTGGAATACACGGCGCAGGCCATCTTCGTTGTCGTTGTATTCTTTGCCTTCAATCTTATCGTTGGCCTTCTCAGCTTTGGTCTGCTCTGGCTCGTCCGTTGCGCGAATAAAGCTGATGTCGCGGTACAGGCCACGGTCAATGCGCTGTTGCATTTCCCAGCCAGTGATGTCTTGCTGTTCAGTCACGCGCTGGGCGGTGTAGAAGTTCACAGCAGAAAAGGGCAGGATCATGTTGTCGATAGGCACAAACTCAGCGCAGGGGCGGCGCTTGGATTCGTCGTACCAAATCTTCATAAACTGGGAGCCACCCAAAGGCAACTGCGTCAACAACTGTTCTTGCTCGTCGCGGAACTCCTCGATCTGCTCAGTCAACTGCCAGTTCATGTAGTCGCGCTTGCGCTCTGCGACGTTGGTCTTCTCCTCAGTCACCTCGCCAAGCACCTTGGTGCGGACGGGGCCGTCTGGGGGGAACATCTCTTTGATTGCGCGGGAGGCAAAGTCCACGCAGGCTTCAGCCATGATAGGGTGAACGACTTTGCTGGCTCCGAAAAAGTTCGCACCGCCCGGGGCATCATCCCCCAAGCCCGTCCGCTTCAGTCCCTCTTCGTATTGTTTGTCCCTCTTCTCGCGAGCCTCCTTGTCCTTCTCAATCAGGTCAAGGTAACGCATTCCAATCTTCTCCATGTCATAGAGGTTCATGGTCTCCGCGAGGTTGGAGTAAAAGTCTGCGTCTTCTGTTGGGCCTTTGAAGTCTTGCAAGTTAACGATTGCCGAGCCGTCGTCAAGCTCCTCTACATCGAGTCCCTCTTCATCAGGCAGGTCAGCAACAGCACCACCATCGTCGGTCATCTTCAAGCCGTCGATAAATCGCTCGGCGTTTGGATCAATTGGAAATTGTGTTGCCATAGTTATCTCATCAAGGTTAAACCGCCGTGAGCCTTCTTAGCGTTCTGCTTGGCTTTCCACTGCTCGAACGTAGGCATATCACGGGTGTACTTGCTATCCATCTCAGCATCGTACTTCTTTTGTAAATCAGAAGTGGCTTTTAAGTCTGGGCGCATCTCGCGCATTTTGGCAAGCGCCTGCTCTTTGGGAGTCAAGTCGCCAACAATCTCGATGCTCATGCCCACAGGCAGGTTCTTTGGCAAGCCACCCTTGATAGCGTCGCCTGCTTTGCCAAGTAATTTTGGTATTTCTTTTGCGCCCTTGAGAATTGCCGTGGGCGATGTAATGCCAAGCAGAGTCTCAGAGATTGGACGCTCCTCTTCAGTGGTCACGCCGTACTTCTTCATCAGGTCTTTAACGTGTTCGGAACCAGCGAATGGCTTTTCACTCGCTAACCGAGTCGGTTTTCCCATAAGGCCAGACACCGCATCTACGCCCATTAGGCCCATGTTTACCATGTCAACGCCTGCGCTAACAGGGTTGTTGGCAACCAAACCACGGTAGATCACATCGGAAATAGCGCGAGGTTTTTTGTATGACTCGGCTTCTTCTTGAGTTGCTTCTTTTATGACCTGTGGTACATCTTTAATGTATTCACTAAAGGGAGGATCATCTGATGAGCCGCCCTTTGCCATATTCTTGAGCGAGCGAACCTTGGGGATGTGCTTGCTGTCAACCCAAGCGTAGCCACCTTCCTTCATCTTGCGGTTGAAGACGTTGTGCCAGTGCGGTTCCTCGACTTTGCCACCGTCTTTGCGAAGGAACCCATTGCCTGTGACCATGTCGTTCATCACCTCAGTGGCGGACTTGCCAGTCTGCTCGGCGGTGCGTTTGATCAGGCGCTCTAGGTTGTCCACATAGTTCTCTGGCTTAGTCTTCAGCGCCGTCACATCAGCGGAGCCGTACCAACCCAAAGCCTGCGCCTCTGCTGGCTCGACGTTGTGGCGCTTGGCACCACGTTGCCACAACTCCTCGAAGCCTGCGTATTCGGAGCCAGAGGGCGCGGCCTCCCAGAACCCGGGGCGCTGTTGCGCTTCTCTCATCGACATCTCCCCTGAGTTGTACATCTCACGAGGCTTGTAGCTGTTGATGATCTTGCCCTTGTCGTCCTTCTCCACGAGCTTGCTGGTCAACCAGCGCGGGTCACCCTGCTCAATGATCGGGCCACGCAGTGCGTTTACATCCACCGTCACGGGCTTTAGGTTGCCAAGCAAGTTCTCGTAGAACGTGCCGAGCTTCTTGTTTGGGGGCAGGGCTTCACCGATCTTGCCCTGACCAATCATCACAGCGCGGTTGAAGATGTCACCCTGCGCCAGCGATCCGTAGCCTGTGGGCAACTCGACGAGTGTGCGACCTTCAGCAAGTGAGGGGTCTTCTTTGAGCGCCTTCTTGAGCTTGTTGGTCAAGAGGAGCGAGTTCTCTGGCAGTTGGCCCGACTCACTCAGGTGGTACAGGTACGATCCCATCTGGTTTTGCTTGTCCACTGGGTTGCGCTGGCTGGCGCTTGCCAACTGGGCCATCAGTGACTCAAACTGTTCTGGGGTGCGGCCTGCGTCTAACGCGACCTGACGTAGAGGTTCAGTGCCATACCACTCCTGCACGTTCAACTCTTTGCCCTTGTTGATCAACTTGTCCACCTTCTGTCTGGCCTTGGGGCTGTCAAGCAAGTCTTGCATACGCTCGTTGTACTTGGGTGACTTACCCTCGGCGCGGGCCTTGTCCACCATTGGCATACGGGGCAGGTCTTTTTGCTCACGCAGGGTGTACATCCCATTGTCGCGAGGCATGAGTGGCAAACCTGTGCCGCTTGGTGTAGTCATCGGAGGAGTTTGGCTTGCCAGCACCTCTTCAATCTTAGAACCTTCTGCGGTGGCCTTGCGGGCCTTTGCCATCTCTTTGGCTTTGGTTAATGCACCAACTATTCCCTTGGTTACTTTTCCTGCGTCTGCCATATGAAGCACCCCGCCTTTCGATTTGGTTATGTCTGCCGTGTCTGTGTTGTACGTCCCACGGTTACCTATTGCTGATTTGATCTTCTCTGGCTCAAACATAATGATCTCATGTGAGTCGCCGCGCTTGTATGGATCAGCCAGCACGATGCTATCGTAATCCTTCATCACCTCTTCGCGCCACTTCTTAGGCATCAACATGGGGAACTCGCGACTGCCTTCGCCATACACCTCTTGCGCCCACTTGAGCATGGTCTCGTCGTCAAGCACCATTGGGTTCTTGGCTTGCACATGGACGGGCATGACGTTTACGCCTTGGCGTGGGTTGTCGTAGGAGCCGATGTTGTGGGCGGCGGGTGTTCTGGTTGGATCGTTGGATAGCCAAATTGCTTCGCCACTGACTCGTGGATCGAGGCCACCCGGCTTGAAGAACTTGATGTCGCTCGGCGTTGCGTGATACAGCTTCTCTTTGATCTTGCTTGAGTCAAGCATCTTGCGAAGGTTTTCATCGGCCTCTTCCTTTGGCAGTACCTCGCCCATCTTCAATCGCTTGGCCTCGCTTGCCAAATACTTGGCTTTGTTCAATGCGCCAGTCACGCCCTTCACAATCTTGCCACCATCAGCCAACTTTTCAAACTGCTGGACAGGCGCAGAACCTGTATCAGTCTCAGGGTTTATCTTGCGATCAAGTTCTTTTTGGAAATCACCTAGCGGGTCTTTACCTGTGTAATTTTTGTAAGCGCCATAACCGTGATTAAGAATAATGGCTAATGGGTCTTTGGGTATTCTTATTGCCTTTGGAACTGCTTCACTAAGCCTTTCCGTAAAACTTTTTGGCTTACCCAATACAAAACTTCCACCCTCTTCCATGTGGATTGCGCCACCATTGGCTTTGCTCAAGTCTGGACTGTAAATGTCGTAAGTGCCTTGGTTGCCGATGGCGCTCTTGACTGCGTTAGGGTTGTAAGACACCACCTCACTCAGGTCGTCGCCTCGATACTGCATGATGCCGTCATAGCCTTGAGCCTGCGCCCTGCTCTGAATCTGCTTGCCAATGTTGCCCTTCTCCTCGAACGCCTTCTCCACTAGCTTGATGGCGCTCGCCTCGTCCATGCCAAGGTTGATCAGGGCTTCTGCGGCTGGATCAATCTGCCTGCCTGACTTGCCAATGATCAGAGGGTTCTTGATCTGGGCATAGACTGGCAACATATTGCCGCCTGCCTGCCCTTCACGCAACGTGCCTGCCGCACGGTCAGCCATAAACTGGTCAGCCATCTTGGAGTAATACTCACTGCCGCGCATGGCCTCAATCGCGTCGTCATTAGGGATGCCCGTATAACTGCTCGCGTGTGCGGTGTTAGGGGTCATGTATACACCAGAGCCTAACGCGCCCTCCTTGCTAGGCTTAATGCGGCGTATGGCCTCTTGGCCCTTGCCACCCTCGGTCGCGGTCGTGCCGTGGTACAGGCGCATCTTCACTGCGCTTGGGTCTAGCATTCTCTGGAGGTTAGCTTCACGCTCGGCGGCGGCGATCTCCTTGGCCTTAGATAAAGCGCCAGTTATGCCTTTGCCAATTTTGCGGAAGTCAGCCATAGTTATATCGAGTAGGGGTTGACACGTTTCGGTTGCGTGTATTCCAGATAGTCGTCTTCGTCGTCATTATCTCTTGGTTCGGGATTGATGTCGAGCCACCCCATATCTTTCAATAACCGAATCGCTTGTGTCGCGCTGTCCACATAGTCGTCATGCGTTGAGTCAGGGAAGGAACACAACTGGGACAGGAAGCCCTCGCACCAGTCCTTGACATAGCCCTTGCGGACGGACGACTCAGGCAACCACACCCTGCCAGTCGTAAAGATGCTGGCGGTGATCTGGAGGCGTTGCATCTTGTCCGCACGGCCCGGGTTATACCCACGCACAGGCAAGTGCATCTGCCGCAGTTCTTGGATCAGCGATATGCCTGCGGCCTTGTCCTCCACGAGAATCAGGTCTGGCCTCTTGGCCTGCTTGCCCTCACCATACGACACGCGCCACTCCTCGATCACTTTGGGCTTGAGCAGAGGGAAGGTGAGGTGTTCTGCCCAGCAGTCGATCAGCAGGACGGACATCGGGCCATCAAGGGGCTTGAAGATTCCCCATGTGGTCATGGCGGTAGGGTCGTTGTACTCCTTGTCGCTGAAGGCGCAATCATAGGACTGGATGATGTACTCGAACTTGGGAAAGGGCTTGCTGTGAGGCCACAGCTTGAACATATCGCGGTTGACTACCTTGCCATCTTCGAGGTCAACGATCTGACCTAACACCTCCTGCTCGTACAGCTTACTGCCCTTGTACGACTCCAACTGCTTCTGGAAGGCTTTGTCGAGGTTCTTGGCGTTGTCGTATGTGCTGGCGCGGGAGACCACCACATCGTCACCCTCACGACCCACTAGGTCAAGGATCAAGTCCTTTGGGCGCGGGGTTGTGGTCACGATCACACGAGGGTGGCTGTAGGGCTTGTCGTCTGGTTTAATCCTCAACCCTAACATCATGTTGTCCCATGCCTCGTTCGGGCCAAGATAATTAAATGCCGCCAACTCATCACACCAACAGAAGCTGGAGTTGATACCACGCAGGCGGTCATACGAGTCTGCTGACACACCCCTGATCTTGGAGCCGTTGGACAGCTTGATCAAGTGATCCTGCTTGTTGTAGTCCACCACCAGTTCTTTGGGGATGCAGGCGAGCAAGCCGCTCGGCCCTTCATAGCAGGTGAACTTCAAGTCACCGCTCGTAGGTGCCAGAACAATGCTCATTGTGTCTGGGTGCGTCCATGCCCACCACCATAGTGCTTCAGCCGCTGACCGAGTCTTGCCTGCACCTCGGCCTGCCAACATTAAAAACACCGTGTAATCAATCTCAAGGTCTGGCGGTATCTGGTAAGGGTGCGCCTGCTCTATCCAAGCGGCGTGAGCAATCTTGGCAATGCGGTCATGCAGAGGGTAGGAGTTGAACTCCGCCTGTACCTCTGGGTCTTCCAGCATCTCAGCCAGCACGTTTCTTCATCTCCATGTTGCGAATGATCTCAAGGAACTTGTCAGCAGTAGCGTCCTCAGTCTTGATGGCGGCACCACCTTCCACGCCCTCCACCGCCACACGGTCGCCATACTTCTTGGGCCGTAGCTTGGCGGCTGTCCACTTACGGGCCTCGATGCGGTTCTTCTGCCACTGGATGTAGGTAACGTCCAGACTCGTGCGGCCCTTCTCGTCTGTGTACTCAGGAGGATGCTCGTCCGCAATCTCCAAGATTTCATCAGCGTTGGTGTCAGCCTGCTCTTCACGAGCGCGCGCGTATTGCTCTTGAAAGAGAGGGTGGCGTATCAACCACTCATAAACCGTAGACTGCGCTGGGAGTTTCCCTACTGTGTCAGCCTTCAGTATTTGTCTCAAGCTCATTCCCTCACTTAGCATCATGCATATGAGGTTAGCAGTGTCTTGGTTGTACTTTGTTGGTCTGCCAGTTTTAGCGGGCGTAGGAGCCTTTGTGGCCTTTGCGGCTACCTTGGCCTTCCCAATTGCTTTTGCGGCCTCTTGTGCCGCTCTTACGTTCTTTGCGGGCCTCTTTGGCCCCTTCGGTGTTTCTGGCATAACCCATATTCCCCATAATGTCGAATTGATCGCAGTGTAATCGATTCGCTTATGGTTCGCCAGTCCTTGCTTTAGGCATAGGAATACCAATCAAGGAGTTGCCTTGTCTCACCTACATCAGCGACCTCTAAGGCCAGAAGATGTTGTCGGCCTCGGCCTTTGAGGCCAAGAACCGACTCGGTTTTATTTCGCTTTCGGTTCGCTACACAAGCCAATTGTGATTGCGCGAGGGCTTTGTTGCAGGCACTCCTCTTCACTCAATATGAAGTCTGGTGCCCACATCATCAAAACCAAAACCAGTATGAACATTATACCAATTGTGATCTTCTGAATCAAGGTCTCTTCTTGCACCTGCTGGCTTGGAAGGTTTTTCATCATGTCGTCAATCTCCTGCTTGTTCATCATCAACCTCCTCTGGATACTCGTCGGTGTTGGCTCGGTCTTCGTCGGTCTCGATGGGGGTGTGCAGTGCCTCGTACTCACGCTTAACTTGCCGACGGCGCTCGTCCTCCGCCAACTGCTCTGGGGTGATGGCTTTGAACTGCTTCATCAGTTCGGCCTCTACTTCGTCAAACAGGTTGCTCATGTTGTTCATACTGTCACCTCTTTTGCCAAGATGGCTTGCAGGCCAGCCAACAACTGCTGGGCCTCGGCACGAGTCAACACTGTACTCATGTTTGAGTTGCGGCCTTGCAAGTGCAACCACGCACCATCGTCGTCCCACTCGGAGACCGACACGCGCACACCATGTTCGGTGCGGATACTTGTTTCAATTTCTTCTTTCATAAGCGACTCGCTTTCAGTTGGTTATTGATTTGGTTTTACAGTTGTTTCAATGACTCGGACACTTCGTCCAACTTGTAACCGAGTGAGGTTTTTTTGAAGTTGACGTAAGAGTAATACCAGCAACCGTTGTTGTGGATCAAAAATGTTTTGCCGCTGTTGCCAGTGCCTGTCCATGATGGCTTGCGGGTGTAAAAACCTTCGGGCGCATGGCGGACAATGTTGGGGAACTTTGTTGGTTTTGCTGATGCTTCGATGTTCATTTCTCTATTCCTTCGCTGTTAGACGACTGCGGGATTGCTGTCGTTGGTGTAATTGTAACTTAAACGTGCGGGCCTGCAATAAGGTTGACAAAATATTTTCTAGGTAGTTTCCCTAGTGGGGGCCGAAGCCCCTTGGTTTAGATTTTCTTGAAGGCGGCGGCTGATGTGAATTTGCCGTCAACGTAGATACGGGCTGGGAACTGGTTGAACAGCTTGCCCTTGACTGACACGTTGATGATCTGGTTTTGCTCGATCATTACTTTTTTGTCGCCCTTCATGCCAGTGATGCGGAAGTTTGCGCCGCTGACGCGAAGTACCTTGCTGTCTGTCAACTCACCAGCCTTGGCGTTCACCTTGGCGATCACCTCGTCTGCAAACAACTCGGCCTGCTCTTGGGCATATTCGTTCATGTTGTCTTCGCACAAAACAATCTCGTCATCCATGCGGTTACCGAGGCGCTTTGTGCATGGGCGCACTGTCAAAGTCCAGAGGCTGTAAGACTTGCTGTTGTAAACGCCACGGAATGTTGGGCCAAAGATTTCATGCAGGCGGTTGAATTGGAATTTCACGCTGGAAATAATTTGGGCCTTGAATTCTGTTACCAATTCGTTTTTGATTTCTGTGTTCATTTCGCTGTTCCTTCTCTGTTGGCTGACTGTGCAGGTTTGCTGTGTCAGTGGTGTAAATATAAGGCCAAATTAAACCTCGTCAACAAATATCTAAAAATATTTTCTAGGTGCTTTCCCTAGTATGCGTTGGCATCCTCGACCACTTGCTTGAAGTCGGCCTTGGCCTCCTCGACCAGTAGCTGGTAGTCCTCCTCTGGCACATCCAGCGTGATGTCCTTGCCTGTAGCGTCGAACACAAACACCTCGAACTCCTCGGCGTAGTCAGGCGCATGGGGGTAATTCAGTTCCTCTGGGGTGTAGTCATAACCCACAGCCACATCCTGCGTGGTCTCGCCGTTGTCGAATGACACGACGCTGTCAAATGTGTAGTCCAGTTGATTGATTTTCATTTCGCTTTCCTTTCGCTTTTCGATTTGGTTTAGTGGGGGCCGAAGCCCCCGTTTGTTTTAACACCAGCCAAGACCTAAATTGACTGGGAAGTTTTCGTTAACATCTACATACTTAGCAGTCTCTTGATCCAATTTTGCAAATGCTTTGCGCGCTTCAATTTCTGTGGCGTATTCAGTTTTGCCATTTAATTGCGACTTGATATTAGCCCTTATCAATTTGCACTTGCTCATTACATTTGATCGAGTGTTATTTTGGGGTTCGGTCAAAGCCACTTCTTTCCAGACTTTGTCTTGGCTAACTGAAACACTCCAATAAGATTTTCCTACTTTCATTTCGCTTTCCTTCGCTGTTGTAGCACCGAGAAGTTCGGTGCATAGTGTAATTATAGCTTAAACAAAGGAGGTGTCAAGCCCCCTTGTAAAATTATTTTCTAGGTACTTTCCCTTAGAAACCGTAATTCTCAGCGCAGATGGGGCCAATGCCACGGGCAACGCTGTCGCTGTCGGTCAATTGACGACCACAGACCGAGCAGGAGCCGAATTTCATGCCATAGGCTACTGCGGCCTGCTTGGGGTCGCTGGCGACCGCTGTGATGCGTTCTGCGGCCTCTGTGGTGCAGTCGCGTGATGTGAAGAGGCGACCACCCATGACCTTGCCCAAGTACACGCCGTCACCCTTGGACTTGATGTAGATCGCGCCAGCGTTCTTGCTGTTCTCGCCAGCAGGGCTGAACACAAAGGTATCGAGGCGCAACTTGGGGAACTTCACGCCAGACTCTTTGGCGTTGTTGAATGCAACCTCGATGGCCTCGACAGACACAACAGGTGCTGACTCAGCGCGAGCGGCCTGCTCTGCAACACGGGTGGCTTGACGCTCTGCTGACTGCACTGTCAGGCGCTGGACGGTTTCCATCTGGCGCTCTGTGAGTGAACCGTATTTGTTGAGGGCATCCAGCATGGAGCGAGCGAACTCGAATGTGCCAGCACTGTTTTCCATCCATGCGGCTTCTGCTGGGTTTGCTTCTTTCCACTCTTGAGCCTTGTTGGCTTGAGCTTCTGCTTTGGCAACGGCGCGTTTTTGTGCGCTGGCCTTGGCCTTCATGCGTGTGGCTGGGCTGGTCTTGAAAGACATCTTGCCTTTGCCCTTGCAGGCGAAGCACTCGCCAGAGCGCACGTTGATGTAGCCAAAGGTGAAACGACCAGTGCCTTTGCACTTAGGGCAAGTCTGCTCGAAGTAAGTCACCTCGGCAGTAGCGGCCTTGGCTGGTGCGCCAAAGTCCAAGTCGTCTTCCATATCGCTGAAGGGGTTTGATGCTGTGTTCATAATTCGCTCCTGATTCGCTGTTACCTGCTTATTGCAGTGTTGTTAGTATAACGCGAAATTAAACGAGTCAACATCTTTTTTGAAAATATTTTTAAGTATTTTCCCTAGTGTCTTTCAGCACCATGCCGTACCCGTTGATCCCCTCTGGGACGACCACGCCGTACCGTCGCACTAACGGGTTGCGCTTGAATGATGTGTAGTCCACATGGTGATGCCAGCGATTGAACCGCCAGACCACCTCCGCCACATCAGGGTGCAGGCGCTCGATCATCTTGGACTTAGGCAGGGTTCCCTCCTTGGAGTAGAACTCGTCGGTGTTGCCGCCCTTCATGGTTTGCGTGGTGGCCTTCTCTTGCAGGAATGCATTGAACTGCACAGTGCATAAGCTGGCCTTCAGCACACGCAGGGAAAGGTCTGTGTCCTCGTTGTAGCGGCCTCGCCAGCGGAAGGGGATGCTGTTCTGGATCAGCAGGCAGGAGTAGATGCGCGTGTTCATCACAAACGCAGGCAGGGGTTCCTTGGCCTTGGCAAAGAAGTCATAGTTGAAGCCAGCGATAGCGACGTTGTCGTAGCGATCCACAAAGTCTTCAGCGGCGCGGAAGATGGTGCCCGACGTAACCTTGACCATGAGGTTGCGGTTCAGCCTGTTGAAGCTGGCGATGTTGTCGTCCATTACCCAGTGCCTAGCATAGCCCAAGCTCATAGAGTGATCCCAGCAGAAATTTCTTGCGGCCCCGGGGCCTTTGCCGAGCTTCTCACCAAGGTCATCACAAGTGTCGTAGTTCCACAAGTAACCCTCTGGCAACACCAGCACCCTCTCAGGGTTGATCACCGCCGCATACTGCTCGCGCTCGTGCGCCTCCACCACGATGTAGTAGGGCACGTTGATACGATCCAATGCTTTGCTTGTCAGGCGCGTAGCCCAGCGGCCCTTGGACACAATGTAGACAGGGTACTTAGGATTCATCGACCCACCTCAAATGCGCGGCTCTGCGGAACTCAGCGAAGGGGAACCAGAGCGCCTTCTGCTTGGGCGTGATGGTCTGCTCCACCAGCTTGGCGAACGCCTCCACATCCTCCTCGCATCTAAAGCGCAAGTTGATCACTCGATATGGCGTGAGGTCTTCTTGAAAGAACTCTGGCATCCCCTGCCATTCTTTTTGCCAATCGAACTCTTCATGCCCAAACAGATCGGTCATTCGGGCTTGCCTTCCATCTTGAGATGGGCCAGCAACTCTTCCAGCACAAACTTGTTGTCTGGGTATTGCTTGATGTAGTTCTCAATCTCTTGCAGGACGTAACCGTAGCCACTGTCAAAGCCTTTGATGTAATCACTCATAACCGATTCGCTTTCCATTTGGTTAAGCCCCCGAAGGGGCTGTTGATTTATTTGCTGGTGACCTTCACGCTGAACACAGCGGAGACCTTGGTGTACTTGGCGTATGCATCTGCGCCAAACTCTTTGATGAATGCATCCTTGTCGAACACAGAGCGATTGCTCTCGATGTAGGTGGCCTTGAAGAGCGCACCCTCGACAACCTTTGCGCCGCCCTTGCTGGCGCTGTCCTTGATGTCGTCCTTGATGGCATCAGCCTGCTTGGTCAGATCAGCGATCTGTGCCAAGAGTGTGCCGAGTGTGTCTACTGCTGTGAAGTTGATGTCGTTGTTCATTTCGCTGTTCCTTCGCTTTACTGCCTTACAGGGATTGCTTGGTCAGTGCTTGTAGTTTAAGGCCAAATTAAACGCCGTCAACAACTTTTTATAAATATTTTCTAAGGAAAACCCTAATACGTTGCAGAAAAGCAACCGCTTTACTCGCAAACCGTAAGCCCTAACAGGGCCAGCGTGTCCTTGAGCAGGTCAGCCTCGTCGTACCCGTAACGCTTCTCAAAGCCCTTGGTGCCCAGCCCGTGCAGGCCCGTAGAGCCGCGATGATGCTCTGGGCATAGCGGTATGACACTGAAGTGGCTAGAACGCCCCCAGCCCCCCGCCAATCGCCTTGGATGGTGCAACTCAGCGGGCGTACCCTCAAACCCCATCCTGCGGCAGACGGCACAACCTAGTTCCGCCACCGCGCTCATGTGCTTCTTTTCCTTCAGCGTGGTCATTGCTTACCCTTTGTAAAGCCGCCGCGATTCTTGAGGTCGTGGCAGGTCTGGCATCGCCACTGCGGTGCGCCCTTACTGTTCCTGCCCTTCACCTCTGCTGGGTTAAGGCGGCACACCTGACAAGTCTTTGCTTTTTCGGTCATCGCTTCATGCTCCTAACGTATATTGCGAAAGAGGCAACGGTGTCTCCACCGTTTCGCATCTTGTCAAACGCCGTGGCTATTTCTTCAAGTACCACGTTGCGGGCCATGTTCTCTTCATCACTGAGTTGACGTTGAACGATCTGTCGTTTGCGCCAGCCAAGAGATTTCTCCAACTCATCAAACGCTTCGTCTTCTGGTGTCTTCATGCATATGCTCCACATTGAATAAATTAAAAGAATAAAACCGAGTGCCGCAACCCAGTGGGTGTGCATTGCCCAACCATCCAGCAACACCAGCACCCAACCAGCGGCGTTCATCACCATGCCTTGGTAGGTGTTCACATCGTGGCCTTTCCTTCGGCCCTGTTATTCGCTTGCTGTGTGCGCCAAATTTCCACGACGGCCTGCGCGGCAATCAAATCCCAACGCAATTTTTCCTCCGCCTCCACGGCTTCACGCAACCCCACAAGCAATGCTTGGTACTCTGGGTGTGCATATGCATCACGCTCTTGCGCGGTGATTGCAGTTTCGGTTGATCGCTTTTGCAAAATTGCCTTGAGGGACTTGCGATACTCCTCGATATACACGCGCTCTGCTTTCGCTTTTGCAAACGTCTTGCCGTTAGTCAAGATGTAGTCAATAGCTTTGTTTGGGTCTCTCTCTTCAATGCTCATAAAACATTCTCCTTTTGGCGCGGTTGCGCCTAATCACCAAACCAATAAAAACTAAAAAGCAAATCCAAAACATAAAGCCAGACATTGCCATGAACTTCCAAAAAAAGTCTCCAAACGATTCAAACATTTATTCCTCCTTTGTTGGCCTGCTACAGGCCCAATAAAAAAGCGACACCAAAATTATGAATACCCAACTCAGTCCGCCAGTGATTGCAAACACAATCAACATGATGTTCCATAGGTCAGCCATTGTGATACTCCTTCTCTTCAATCATTGCTTCTGCAAAGTCGTAAGCTGAACGCGCAATGTCTTGAGGCAGTGCCCCCTTGCCTGCTTTGTTCAAAATTGACATCAACGCAAACAATGCAAAGATGTCGATCAATTCTGGTTCTTGTTTCATTCAATCTCCTCAATTTTGATTTTCAACATTCCGCCAAGGTCGGGTGCCCAATAGATTCGCAGATCAACAATCTGTGAGTCGTCTTCATAAACGCCTGCGTGAGCCAGCCCATCGAGCGTGGCCTTCAGCAGGTTGTCAAGATCGCGGCGGCGCTTGTCTGGCCTCCATGCCTCAATGACCACACGCAGTGGCCCCTTGAAGTGTTTAGCCATCTTTTGTAATGTCATCTGATCGCCGACAGTCTCACGGTACTCGCGCCCTCTGGCGCTGATGATCATGCGACCATCGAAGTTGCGCCAGTAAGTGTTGACCGATGGAGGCCAAGGCAATGTGATCTCAATCATCTTTGACTTTCATGCGGTTGCGGATCGCCTCAAATAACTCCTCTTGACTCCATGCCAGTGCAATGTCAGCGCAAGCATTACGTTCGATCTCTAGCGCCTGCTTAGTGGTCTGAATTGCAATCGCCATGATCTCGGCTTTGGCCTCAGTAAGTGCCGCATCAAACTCAGTCTGTGTGAATAACTTCATGGCCCCAGAGTTGCCAAGTAGTTGCCTTGCTAAAGGGCTTAGTTCAGCGTCTTGCTTTGTCATTTCCATTCTCCTGTGTTACCTCGGTTACCCTTTGTCCACTGATCTCTAACGTCTGCCTCAAGGCGTGACTTGGGATGAAGTTCGTTCCATCCCTTGTGACGCTTCCCAAGGTGGTCAACGTAACCATTGAGCCAGCGGTACGCGCTATCGCGATCTTGAATACGCATATTGATGATTCCCCGAACGAGACAGCGGTGGCGATGCTCATCTTCTCCTTCGCCCTCCTTGCCATAATTCAAAATCTCCCTCCGTTGTCAAAAGACATGGGTACGCTGTTGTCGTATTCGATGAACTGCTGGCTGTCTTTGTTGTACCAAAGCGAATACCAATCCTCTGCTTCGCCATTACGTTGTTTCTCGCACATCATCATGGCATCAGGGATCAATGGATCAACTGGGCCAGACTGCGCATCGTGTTCTTTTTTCTTGTTGCGCCACACCAGCAAAACATTGTCCACTTGGTCGCTGATGGAGCCAGAGCCTTTTAGGTCTGACTTGCTTGGCTTGACCTCTTCGTTCGCGAGCTTGCGGATGTGGTGAACCAGATGGATGTGGACGTTGTGGTCACGCGCCAGCGCGGTCAACTCATCAACAAAATACTTCTGCGCGTTGTAGTCGTCTTCACCAGCCACGCACTTCATCAGCGAATCAATGAAGATGTGCTGAACACCTAACTCCATCGCGCTATAGCGGGCCACAGCAATCACCTGCTGGCTGGTCACCGTTCCTTGCTGGTCATACAGCCACAGCTTGTTGTAGTTGTAAAGCTGAAACCGATCCAGCAAGTTCTTGATGTAGGTCTCTTTGTTGGTGTAGCGTGGTGCATCAATATTCTCACCAGCAAACTGGCGGAGCATTCGGTACAGGGTGCGCTTGGGTTTCATCTCAAACGAAGCAATCATCACCTTCTGGTCTTGCTTAATCAGGCCCATTGCAATCATGCCTGTGATCATGCTCTTGCCGCCACCGTTGCCACCTGCATACACGGTCACCTCACCTGCGCGAAATTGAAACCCTGCGTGTGTCTTTGTCCAAGGCATCGTCTGCGATACCTGTGTCTCAGGGGTCATCAGGTCGATTCGCATCTCCTCAATGAAACCCTCTGCATCGCGCACCTTCTGTGCTACGTCGTTGGCTTTGAGGTACTTCTCAAAGTCCACTTGATCTGGCCTGATGATGCGGATTTTTCGCGCCTCATCTAGGTCTTTTGCTCGCTGTTGAATGTTAGACATTTGCATATTGGATTACCTCTTCAATTCGCTGTTGTGCCGTTTCCAAACGGGCCATATCTTCTTCGCTTAACTTTTTGCCACGCCTCATGTCATAAGCCGCAATCATCACGACCAGACATTCAAACGATGCAATCCGCAGTAGGTCGCTTGCGTAGAACGCAGGCTTCAATGGTTTCGCTACTTGGTTGTGATCCAACCGCTCATCGCGCTCTGGAAACAGGTCGCTCATATCCATGCCGACTGCGCCGACCACATCATGCACCGCGCATCCACCAAAACAATGCACCAACACGCGGCCATCTTCGGTCTCCCGAACTGACAACGATGGAGACTTGTCTTCATGTGCTGGACACTGTGCAGTCCATGAACCATTACGGCCCCTGACCTTGCCCAGCCTTTGAATAAAATTTTCAAGTTTGCTCATGTCTATTCGCTTTTAAAAAAGGTTTTTCTGCCTTGAGTTAAACGGGACTTGTTTGTCGCCAAAAATATTGCTACGCCACAGAGTAACTGAAGGCATATGGTTGTGTGAATGAACTGGTTCAACTTTTGATACTGGAGAAATCCATCCCATTTGTTGCATAGCCCTTGCTCCGCTGACCCAAGTGTTGTGGTGTAGATTGCTTGGCAAATGCAATCCCTGCAATTCGCACTGCGCTCTAAATTCATCCCCCATGACAACAGGACGCATCAGCAAAAGGTTTTGCATGATTTCCAAATACTGCTCAACAAAAATGGGAGAGGCACGGTAAGCCTTACCCCAACATTTATCGGCCAGAATTAACGCCTGTTTCATGCGTTCGGTCATATCACCCTCCGCTGTTTTTGCTGTTCGCCTGCATCATCTTCCCAGCGGCGCTGGTTGATGTACGTCAGGGGCGCAGGGTCAAAGCCAGAAGTCCACTGCTCGGTCGTCTTCAACTTCTTGACGTTGGCAATGATGACATCAGCAACCATGTCGAGGTCATGCTTGTCCCACTTCTTCTCGCACTCAGAGCGGGCTACCTTCCTTTTTGACGCAGGCCACACAGACCAAAAGTCGTTGAATCGTGTTGGTGTTGATGCCACCGACGATATATTCTTATTCTTGTTCTTATTCTTCTTAGGGTTAACTTTCGGTTCCGTTTCGGTTATCGATTCGGTTTTCTTCGGCCTGCCGCCTCGCTTTCCGAGGGATCGATTATTTTCGACTTGATGTTGATATTTTGCGATTTCCATGTCACAACGACTGTTGACATACCCTTTTTCGGTATGTTGAAAAAACTCACCCAAAACCGATTCGGTTATGTCCAAATCAAGCCTGATTTTGCGGGCAACCGATTGGGTATCGAGTGGGATTGGCTTCTCACTCATGTAGTACAAATCAAGCAGGCGGCGGTATGCCAAGTCCTCGGCATCAGCCAAGTGCGTCGTGTGCGTGATGTAGTCACCGATGTGGAATTTAAACCATAACATCAGACTATCCTTCCAAATAAATCGGGCCGCAAATCTTGCCGCCGCACCTTGCCTTGGGTATGCCGCTCAATCGAGTGCGCGAGTTCGGGGCTGGGCACCTGCCGACCGCTGGTGAGCAAGCTCATCCATGTCTTGCTGATGCCCAACTTTCGCGCCAATTCGACTTTTACGCCTCTTGGTTTATCTCTGAAAAACTCTTCCAATGTCATTGATGACCTCCTTGTTGTGTAAGTGCATCATACACCAGAAAAAAAGATTGCACAAGGGGTTGTATCTTGAACTTAAACGTGCTACAGTTCGCAAAACACAGCGAAGGAGATTGTATGCACAGCGAAGACGAGTACAACCAAGCGATGTTAGAGAGGCAACAGATGCTTGAGGAAGCCCTAGAACGGGCTGAGACAGGCGTTGCGACGATGGAGGACTGGAACATTATCCGTTTTGAGTGCGGGGTGACCAAGAGGCCAATAGTGACTTTAGAAACAGTAACCTTAACTAGGAGCGAATGATGGCTTTAATAGCGAAAGAAAGTGGCGGCGGGACTTTTACACCCGTGCCCCCGGGGATGTATTTGGCGCGGTGCTACCGCATTGTTGACCTCGGCACACAGAAGAGCGAATACCTCGGTCAGGTCAAAAACCTGCCAAAGGTCATGTTGCAGTTTGAGGTGCATGGCGAAGACGACGCTGGCAAACCTCTGGTGACAGCCAAGGGCGAGCCGATGTCAATCAGCAAGAACTTCACCCTATCGTTGGCAGAGAAGGCGACCCTTCGCAAAGACTTGCAAACGTGGCGTGGCAAAGAGTTCACCCCAGAAGAGTTGCGTGGCTTCCAGATTGACAACGTGCTTGGAGCTTGGGCCATGATTGCGATCACCAAAGCGATGGGCAACAACGGTAAGGAGTACACCAACATTGCCAATATCAACTCGGTGCCCAAGGCAATGAAGGCCAACCTTCCAGAGGGCCACAACAAGTGTGCGGCGTTCTACATCGAAGACCCTGACATGGACTTGTTTGAGACCTTCAGCGATAACCTGCGGGCCAAGATCGAGCAATCACCAGAGTGGCAGGATCGTTCTGGTAAGAAGCCCCAGTCATCAGCCAAGTCTGGTTTTGATGACATGGACGACGACATCCCTTTTTGAGGTGACGTATGCAAAATCTTGATTTGTTTGACCCACCAGAGCCAAGAAAACCGCAACCGATTCGGTTCCCATATCCCTTGGCAAGAAACAGCGACCCCATAACTTCTTTTGAAGCCGCAAGGGACGCATCTTTTAAGGCATCTGCTCACCGAATCAAAGCGTTGCAGGCTTTGTTTGACTTTGGCCCTATGACAGATTTTGAGCTTGCAGACGCAACAGGACTTCAGCAGAACAGCATTGGAAAGCGCCGCAAGGATTGCCAAGATGCTGGCTTTGTTGATGTCCTGACGGACGAAGACGGTGTCAAGGTCAAAAGGCCAGCCCCTTCTGGAAGCAAAGCCCTTGTGTGGAAACTCACGCAAGCTGGTCGCGATTACGTTATCAACATGGATTAAGGAACACAGCAATGTTTATCTCAAAAGTGGAAAAGTTAAAGCTCATCTCCAGCATGATGGACTTGATGGCAACCGTTCAAAAACTTGACAGCGAGGTCATTTATTTGAAGGGCAAGATCAAAACCTTGGAGGGCAAGAAAAAGCCAGCCAAACCACTGACTGAAGCACAACGCATCAAGCAACGCGAATACGCCAAGCAGTACAAGGCCCGTAAACTACAGGAGAAGAAAAATGCTTCAAGCATCAGCACCACGAGCATCTGAGTCAAATCACTGGTACACCCGCGATGGTGTGCCCCAATACACTGTCGAGGCCAAGAAGGGCGGACAGCGCAACACTACGTTGCGTGATGCCCGTACAATGAATCTTGTACCGTCAGTGACTACCGTTTTAAATATTGCCGCTAAACCAGCCCTGTTGGCTTGGATGCAACAGCAAGTGTTGTATGCGGCGTTAACGCTTCCCCGCCGCCCCGACGAACCTGAAAAGGAATACATAGACCGAATCATCAACGATTCCAAAGAACAGGGTCGTTCGGCGGCGGATGCGGGAACTGACATCCATGCATCAATACAAGGGTTCTATGAAGGACAATCAACAGGCAAGCACAGTGAAATGGTCACAGCCTGCACACAAGCAATTGACAACTGGGCTGGCCCGCGCACATGGATCAGCGAGCGAGCCTTTGCGCATGAGGCAGGATTTGGTGGCAAATGCGACCTCTATTCTCAAGCGGACGGAGGCTTTGTGGCTGACATCAAAACCAAGGAGTTCACAGACCCTGACAAGATCGGTGGCTACGATGAGCATTTGATGCAGTTGGCGGCGTACCGTGTGGGGCTTGGTGTGCCAAACGCCCGCTGTGCAAACGTGTTTGTGAGCCGCAATGTCCCGGGTCTCGTGGTGGTCAAGGAATGGCCTCTCGAACAACTCGACACTGGCTGGGCCATGTTCATGCACCTGCTGTCATTCTGGCAACTCAAGAACGACCACAAGTAATCATGGAACAAATTCAAGCATTCAAAACAAGCGATGGCAAACTGTTTGACGAGCCATTGCAGGCAGAGCGGCACGAGCTTTTTTTGAAGAAGCAAATGATCGTTGAGGAGTTCTTGTCTGGGGAACTCAACCCCTATCAATCAATCGCTCAACGATCAATCGCTCGCTCATCTATCATCAACTGGGAACTTTGGAAAATTAAAAATGCATCTAAGTGAAGAAACAATCAAGCAAATCTTTTTCTACTGCGACGAGAAACTGCCAGATGCAATCTACGCCGACGAAGTGGACATCATCCAGTTTGCCCACAAGATTGCCGCATACGTTGCACCAATTGTCGCCATGAAGGAGCATCAAAGATGCGTACAAATCGTCACCGATATGAACAGGGAAGTTGGGAATGCTTTGAACAATCAGAGGCCAAAATTCTAGAAGCCTTGCAAGAAGCATACGATCAAGGGTACGAGGATGGCATCGAAGAGGCCAAAGAGCAGTTCATGCAAACTCAACTCTTGATTTTCCACACAGGCGGATCAGCATAAAAAAAGCCCCCAGTGACGGGGGCCAAAGGAGGCAATGGCAACTGCTCCCCTATTGATTATCACGCCTTTGTCTTGCTTTTTCTTTAGCGGCGTTCATAAGTCCATATATTCCAAGCGCGGCGGTTCCAGCAAGGCCCGCCCCTTTGATCTTGGCAGTTTTGTCACCAAATGCAGGCATAGCCGCCGCCGCACCAGCACCAACTTGCGCGGTGGCCTCTGCGGCTTTCCCAAGTGCCGTCATAAGTTCTGGGCTACGGTCACCATCGTCATACCGTTTTTGCAGGTCAGACAGCGACAGGTTTGCCAAGGTATTGATACCCTTGGCGGCTTGATAGCCACCTAGCGCCCCCAAGCCACCTTTGACTATTGGGCCACTCTTCGCGGTTGCTACACCAATATTTTGCAATTGACGGTTGGCAAAGTTTGGCGCATTCTTTGCCGCCGCACGAGCCTCTTGCGCCTCTTGAGCCAACAGTCTGGCTCTGTCTTCCGCAGTCTCCATTGTGTTCTGAGCGCGGGTAACTCCAGAGGTCTTGGCGTTTTGCGCTTGATTGAAGGCACTCTGGGCTTGGCTGTGTTCCTGTGCCGCAAGAGCGCGTTCGTTTTTAAGGCGATTCATTTCATTTTGCTGGGCCAGTCGTTCTTGAGCGGCTTTGTCGTCCGCCATTTTTTGCTCAAGGTCTGCTTGTTGTTTGAGTGGCTCGCCAACTTCTGGCTTTACAAGCAATCCAGATGCAGTTCCGCTTGGCTTACCAAATTGTGAACGAACCTGTTGCCCAGTATCTGGAATCAAACCCGCTTTTTGTGCTTCTTTTAAAGCCTTTTGTTGCAACTCTCTTTCATTTGCTTCCCATGAAGTAACTTCATTGAAAACCATGTTTTGGCGACCAGTGTTACCTGTTGCTGGATCAATCTTTCCTTGAAGTATTCTTTCTTGAGAAGTTTGAACGGGAGCATTGGGGTCTATGATGATTTGAGGGGTCGCAGAGGCCATAGAATTAGCCGCTGGAGGGGTAGGTGCTACCTTGGCCTTTTGAGCGGCTGTAGCGGCCTGTAATTCCTGATCTGCTATTTGCAACATGAGTTGAGAGCGCCTGTACTCCGCCTCTAACGTGGCAAGGTCTGTTCCACCAGCAATAGGCATGGCGTTATTGACGCGCTTGTTCAGCCGTTCTTCGGCAATGTCAAATTGTCTTTGTGCTTTGCTTGCCGCTTTTTCTGCCGCCGAAACATCAGGAGGGGCTTCCGCATATTTCAACTCTGGCTTAGAGCCAACTTGACCAACCGTGCTGGCAAGAGCGCCAGTAATCGCGCCAGCAGTTGGAGACACCACGTTCTCTGGCTTTTTTTGAGTCTGAGTGTTGTCGGTGGTGGCCTCTGGGAACGTGCTTGCTACAGGCACAAACGGAGGCTTTGGAGGCTCTTCGCCTTCTGCCGCCGCTTCTTCCGCTGGCGGTTGACCGAAGCCACCATTGGTGCCAATGTTGATGACGTAGTCCAAGCCCTTGGGGCCAACGGATTTAAGGTCGCCATTTGATTTGATGTATGTGTCCGCGACCCCGGGGCCTTGGTGATAGGCCAACAACGCCGCCTCTGGTGACTTGTACTTGTCAATGTACTGCTTCATCAGCTTTGCGCCACCATAGATATTGGTTTTCAAATCTCTGGTGTCGCCGAGTTTGTTTAATTCTGCTGTGCTTGGTCGAATTTGCAATACACCAAACGCATCACTGGTTGGATCAGTAGATGGAATATGGCGGAAACGGCTTTCCTCATACGCCTGCGCCAACAAAAGATTAGGGTCAACGCCAACTTCGTTAGCCGCTTCGATCACCATCTCGGCAATCTTCATCTGCTCTGGCGAAAGTTTTTTAAAGTCCATTATTGGTTTCCTTGTGCGGCTCTTTCGCGTTCAGCTTTTTCGCGCTTAAATCTATCCACTGGATTTTCATTTGCGGGTGGCTTTGCCGCAGGCTTGGGAGGAGTCTCCGCAGGCACTGGCGTGGGCGTAACCGCTGGCGGAGCCGCAGGTGTGGTGGCTGGCTTCTTAGGCCCAGCAAAATACTTTGCATTGGCATCGCGCATGGCTTTGAGGTCGGCAATGTATTCTGTCTTGAGCGCCTTGAACTCAGGCGATTGCGAGATGAACTTACTGAAGCCGCCGTTGGGGTTGTTCTCCCTCCACTGCTCAAAGGCCATAAAGGTCTGCTCATCAAAATCAGCCTTGCGCTCAATCGCTTGGGCCTTCATCTGAATCACCTCTGGGCGATCTGATGCCTGCGGGCCAAGTTGTGCCGCAACCGTACTCTCACCATTGGAAATCGCGCCCTGACCTTTGAGCCATAGGCGGCGGTTGAACAACGTGAACTGAGCTTCAATCTGAGCAAACTTTTGCAAGGCTTGAATCTGTTCAGACGTAAGTCCGTTTCTCTCAATGATGTCAGTAGGAATACTGAAACTTCCAAATTGACCAGCCTGCGCTCCAGTCTTTGCCATTTGCATATAGGCATCAAACTCATTTCGGAACTGGTCGTCTTTGTTCATCAACAACTTGAATGCAGGCGCGGCGGCTTTGGCAATAGAGCCAGCCTCTTGAGCCAACGCTTTAATATCAGTTGCAGAGAATGCAGACAGACGCAAATCGTTTGCCATCTCTCCTGCGGCTTCTGCATACTTTTTGTTTTCTGCAAGAGCGGTCTCTTGGTTCATCTTCTCTTGCGCTAGTTCTTCTGCGGTCTTAAACTTGCTTGGCAAACCAAATCCGCCAGCGGGTAGCTTTCCTGCTGGTGTTGCTCCACCTACTGAAGGTGTTGCACCTGCGGGAGCCGCGCCTCCTGCTGGCGCTGTACCAGCCGAGCCAATCCGAGGGGCACCAGAAGGAGTGCCAGCCAGCCAACGCTGTCTAATAAAGAAGTCGCGCAATTGATCGTCTGTGCCGCTTGCAATAATTTGCTTGTATTCGCGATACACATCAGGGGTTGTCTTACGGTCACCAGCGGGGCCAAAGTTAAAGTCTGCCGCCTTCTCGTTAGGAGGAGTGACATCCAAGAATTTCTTCTGGCTCTTAGAGAACACGTTGCCTTCATTGACAATCAAGTCCTCACGTTGCATCTTGGCAATCGCGGCGATCTTGTCTCCATGATCTTTGGAGATCGCATAGGCGGTCGTGATGTCTCTGTCAGAGATCATCGGCAATTCATTTGGAGCGCCAGTCTGGCCTACGTTAGCAGGAGCGGAGGCAGGGCGTGGAGCGCCACCAGCCATAGGTGCGCCACCAGCAGGAACACCGCCAGCAGGGGTAGAAACACCAGCGGCATTTGATACTATTGCGGCTTGTGCTGGGTTGTAGCCAGCCATCTGAAGCATATGCTCGAACTCAAGGTTCTTGGTGCCCATTGCCATCTCTTGCTGGGCTAGTTCAAGTTTTTGCTTCTCTGCTTGTTGCTTGCGAAGCTGGGCTTTTTCAGCGTCAGCCGCATAGTTTTCAGCGGCATATCCAGCAGACTCGCCAAACGATCCAGTCTTTGTGGGCTTTAAGAAACCAGCCGCCGCCGCCATCAATGACGTATCAAAGGGCAGGTTCATCCTTGCGTCGTAACTTTGACGCAGTAGTGCTGTCTGGGTTTCCAGAGCGCGAGCCGCTTCACGTTGCTTTTGGATCGCACGATCCATCATGTTCGCTGGGGTATCAGGCTGATCCTGCTCCATGCTAGAGATACGGGCGGCATCCTTTGCTTCGCTAGGCTCTGGAGGAGGCGCACCTTGAGGCTTTGGAGCCATTGCGCCCAAACCACCTACGGGTTGTTGTTGTGGGACTGCCATGTCTTACCTCGCCATCTTGATTGAACCACCACGAGCAAGATATGCGTGGGCTTTGGAGCGGTGAGCTTGACCGCCCTTCTTCATAATGATTGCACCACCATCTGCCTTGCCAATAGTATTTGCAAATGAACCCAAGCCAGCCAGCAAACCAGAGATTTGAGACAGCGGGCTGTTTGAGTATGCACCAGCTTGAGGGCCAACACTTTGCCGCACTTGACCCATAGGAACAACTTGTCCTCTTAACAACTGAGAGAAGGCTTGCGTCTGAGCCATTGGGTAGTCCAACATTTTCTGGCCTAGCGCCTGCTGTTGACCACCGTATTCGCTCAAGGCTTTGAGGCCGCCAAGACCTAGACCTTGCTGTGCTTGGCCTAAGTTCTCAAAGGCTTGACCAGCTTGCAGGGCGCGAGACAGGTCAGTGCCAGCCATCGTGCCAGCCTGTTGGTAGCCTTGGTTCAATGCTTGGTACTGCTTGCCTAGCAAGTCAGCCTGCATATCGCGCATTGTGTTGCCAGTGATCTGTTGCTGGCGGCGTGAGCCAAACTGGCCTGTACCTACAGCGGCACCACCCAAAGAAGGCAGAATGTTCTCGCGAATGTTTCTGTTTTGCAAGCGCCCCATCTCATCAACCACAGCCCCAGTGTAGGGATTCATGTAGTCGCCAATGACATCAGGGACGGTTGTAGCGCCAGCTTGGCCTAGCAACTGAGAAGCCGCGCCCATAGAGCCAGCACCAGAGAAGGCCACATCAGGGGCCATCTGGAAGGCTTGTTGTTGCAGTGGGCTAAAGCCAGCCACACCACCCTGCTGGACGGCGTTCTGGCCTAAGTTGGCAATGTCCTGTAAGTAGTTTGTGTAGAACTCTGGCGCAGTCGCCTGCGTCTGTTCCGTCGTCGTTACATCTGGTAGTGGATCACCTTGGAATAAGCCAGCCATTATTTTGCCCCTCTCAGATAGGATGTGAGCGCCTTGGTCTTGGGCGGAATTTTATTGATAGGCGCAGACCGTTTGTGCGCCCTGATATTTTCGCGGAATTTATCTAAAGCCTGTGCGCCAGCTTTGGTCGAACCGTTGCCAATTTGGGCGACAGTCTCCGCGTCAATCACATACTCGCCATCAGCAAGCATAGCTGGAATGTCGTCAGACTGTCCATCGCCTGCACCGTGTACGGGTGCGCCATTGCGGAAGTTCAGCCGACCAGCCGTGATTGGTACGTTAGACCACGCAGGCAGGCCACCGCTCTTCAAGCCTTGGGGGCCAGTTTGCATTGGGTTCTGTTGTGGCATCGGAGGCTTTGCGCCGCCCATGTTTTGACCCTGCAAAGCGCCTTGAGGCATTCCGACAGGTACAGCCTGCACGGGCTGGTTCATTGCCATCTGTTGCTGGTTCTGAGCCGCCTGTGGGGGCATACCTTGAGGAGCTTGTGGCGGTTGCTGTTGTGCAGGTTGTGGGTTGTACAGGTTCTGCATTGGGTCAGTGGGTTTGCCAAACGTGTAAAACGTCGGTGAACCACCAAGGCCACCTTGAGGCAAGCCTCCTTCAGCCATACCTTCGACAGGCTCTTCGCCATTCTCTTCAGCGTCCATGCGGGCGTAGTCGCCCTCGTTCACCTCGTTAAAGCCGGGGGCGTTCAAGTTCTGATACAACTCATTGCCATACAACTCAGGCATCTGCTCTGGCGTACCGTACTGGTCATAGCCAACATAGTT
>Ga0114966_10000212_pt1 | contig 54752 bp, 30 predicted proteins | sample M_130207_XF_Meta_FD_87029 | JGI IMG/M metagenome (GOLD analysis project Ga0114966, IMG submission 87029) | Freshwater microbial communities from Lake Montjoie, Canada to study carbon cycling - M_130207_XF_MetaG | ecosystem: Environmental > Aquatic > Freshwater > Lake | place: Lake Montjoie... | reverse complement strand
TAATTAGCTAATCGTTAATGATAAATCCCTTGCTGTTGATGAGAACTAATTTTAAATATTGCATTTAATAATATTAATAAAGAATTATCTTATTAAGGTAACATTACCTATAAATTGATGGCTTCTCTTTTCCATTAAATCGTCAAATGTAATTTTATAAACATACACATCACTTTTACATAATTTGCCCATATAATTGCCATCCCAACCATTATTAAAGTCGGATGTTTCAAAAACCTTTTCTCCCCACCTATCAAAAATTATAAACAAATAATTTTCTACTCCACTTGTTTTTGGTTTAAATAAGTCGTTTAGGTCATTTTTGTTTGGAGTAAAAGCATTTGGTATCCAAAAGTAATAATCGGAAGCAATAAAAATTTCGTTATAGGCGGTGTCATAACAGCCATTAATGTTTTTAACCACCTGAATAACTGTGTATGTGCCCATGGTTGAATAATGGTGAATGTTGTCGCAATTACTACTTGATGTTCCGTCGCCCCAAAAAACTTGGCAGCTATCGGCAAAAACACTTTTATCAATCATTTCAATTTCCGGATTTGCCATTGTTGCTATTGTTGGGAATAGCTCGAACCCAGCAATAGGGGATTGGGTTATAGTTAAAGGGCTTTGCAATGAGGAAGTGTCACTGCAACCGTATTCATTAGTTATTATTAATTTAATAGTGTATTCTCCTATATTAGAATAATATGCTGTTGGATTTTGAATAATAGATGTTGTCCCATTATCGAAGTCCCAAAAGTAATTTATAGGAAGCAACGAATAGGAACTGTCAATAATTTGAAAGGGATTTAATGTACAACCCGAAAGCGATGAAAGACCAAAAGCAGCATTTGGCTGGGGATATACCCTTACGGAGTCTATTACACTTTTGGTGCACCCATTTTCACTAACAGTAAATTTAACGAGGTATGTCCCCGCCGAATCAAAAACAATGTTAGAAGGGTTTATTTGATTAGAGTTGGATGGTGTTGCTGCTAATCCAAATTCCCAATTTATGGTCCCGTTGCCTAAGTATGTTCCGCCACCATTAAAGTTAAAGCTATTGTTATTTATGCATTCACCTGGCGGGGCGGTAAATAATGGGGCTAGTAAAGGATAAACATAAAAGGTGTTTGAAAACGTGTCGGCACATAATGTTCCTGGATTTATTATTAACTGAACGGAATAGCTTCCAGAGTCCGCATAGGTCCAATTAGGGGCAAGTATGTTTGAAGTATCTGTATTTATTGAGGGTTCTCCAAAATCCCAATGATAGCTATATGCATTTAAACTGTTTTGGCTGAAATTTACTGTATATCCCGAACAAAATAGGTTTTGCAATGGTATAGAGGCAACAGGTAAATTTTGACATTCTATTACATTGAATTGGAAATCTCTCTTATTTGTGGTGAGTAAGGCCCCATTGCGAAATTCACTTACACATACACCTAGTACCCATTGTCCCAACATGTCCGGGGTGCCCGTTATACTTCCATTTTGTGCATTAATGCTTATGGCTGGTGACGAGCTTATTGGATAAGCGGCATTATATGGTGAAAGCCATGGAATGAATGGGTATGGAGGGGCAGATGCAATTGGTGGGCAGGTTCCATTTGCCTGAATGCCTAGTGTTGGACAGTTTTCATCTAAGCCCGTATATGGGTCGCATAGCTCGTAATACAAGGAGTCCCCATCGGTTTCAAAAGCGCCATGGTTGAAGCTCAATGGAGCGCCCAAGCAAATGAAAATAGGAGGGAAGTTAATGAAGTGCGGGCTGTTATTGTTTGATCCAATTGATGCATCAGGAATATGTGTCATATAAGTCGAACCAACTGTTCCAGGGCTTATTATATTTTGAATGGAGTTATTTCTACAGCAACGCTGGTATACTATATTGTACCCTCCTGAAATAGGGGGCAAATTAACCGTTGTTACATAGATTGCTTCTTCTACACAAATATTTGTTGGCGAAATAAAACATGGATTGTTAAAATTGCTAGGCAATATTATTGATCCGGGAAAGGCTATTTCTATGCTATCTATATAATTTCCTGCATTGTCAAATATGAAAATTGTGGCAGGGTCGTCATAGGGAGCTAAGCCTGTATAACAATCCCTATAAAGCTTTAATGTTATGCTATAGCTGGTACCTCCTAAAAAATTATAATAAATTTCTCCCCCCACTATGTGGGTTGCAAAACTTTTTAAGGATAGGACCGCAAAAAAAACCAGTAAATAGCACTTAGATTTCATTTGTTAATTTTATTATATGGTATATGCTTTTTAAACGCTACTAATATACATTAATTAATTTTTTTTTATCATTGGAAATCTAAATGTAAGGAATCTAATTTAGCATTACTAAAAAAATCATTAATTTTTCCAATTAGATTGGTTCTAGCATGGAAATAACTTAGGCAGTTATCTGCCTCTTTTTATATTTGTACAATGCCCTTGAAAAGCGTAGTGAAGTTTTCGAAATAAATCCGCAAATTAAATGGTTCAACAGCTGCGTGTTTTTTCTTTTGTCTTGATACACTTCGATGGCCCGACAAACACTCAGCACAAGCTCGCGCAGCAGAGGTCTCCAGAAACAAAAAATCAAGAAAAAACGATTTCTCTCCACCTGCAACCTTGCATCGCATTTTTTTATTCCTCACGCGCGTTTTCATAAGGATACTTTTTGCAAAAAAATGAAATCATCTGTTTTTATTAATAGATCTGTTTTGTCGAAATTGTTTCGAAAGCTTTACTTAGCAGCGCATCAAAAAACAAAAACAGTATAAATAAATACCACTAATAAAACCTAGGGGTTCAATCAGAAAAGCCTTTGATAGGGCAGACTTTTAAAAACCAAAGGTTCTGAAATTAATAAGATCCTTATGTGCCGATTTTAATATTGGCAATAATAAAACTAATCAATTTTAAGGATTTTATTAGGGTCGTAACTAGGTAATGGTTCTTTTTGGATGGAAAGAATAAAATGTGACAAGGTATCGTTAGCGCTATCTACATCATGCCACCTATCCATAAATTCAGATTTAGGAATATAGGCGTAATTACCAAGGGTATATGGATCCATAAAATAAACGTTATTTTGATCGTAACCCACAGCTACTACATAGTGTCCTGCTTCCCATTCATTTTTCCAGTCTACATTTGTTTGACTTGTCCATGCTTGAATAAGAACCATTACCGGCTTATTATTATCAATATAGTTTTTTAGCTCATCAAAAGATGCATCTTCTTTCGTCTCTACATTAAAATCAAGTGAATTAGCAAATGAAACAATGTTTTCAACAGGAGTGCCAATAGTAGAATTCGATCCTAAAAGTTCTGCTAAATCGCCTTCGCCATATTCTATTCCATTGTAATATAAAATAGATTGTAATGCTGCTGCTCCGCATGTATAACCCAAAGCTTGGCGGGTTAATGGAACCTTTATTAGTTTTTTTGTTTCACTCGCAATTACAGGCGCAGGAGTTTGTGTTTCGATGTCTTTTTTACATCCGCTAATTATTACCAGTGAAATTAATACAATAGATAAATATTTATATCTATTCATTTTATGTTTTTTTTGATTTTTTAAAAAGTTTAACGGATAAATTGCGAATTTTTTTTTAAACTATATTATTGTAAAACCAGCTTCCCTTTATGAATGCTGATATTGTTTTTAGAGATGCGGTAAAAATAAATTCCATTAGATATTGTTTTCGCATCAATTAATATTGAATTAGAAAACGGGGGTATTGTTATTTCTTTAATAGAATTCCCATACATATCATACATAATAAATTCACATCGCTCGGATACCGGACTAGAAATTTTTAATGTTGCAAATTGGTTAAATGGGTTTGGGAATAAAGAAAAAGTTTCATTAAAATTATTTTCTTTAATGCCTGTAAAATTAACTGAAGTATAGGTTGCCGCCCAGCCTTGATCTGTTGCCGAACTATTAGAAGTAAAGTGCACCTTCATGGCGCTGGAAGGGAGTGTTATTTCTTCAGGAATAGCATTGCCGCTATAAGAAGCTACCTGGGTAGGGGGAGAGCTTGAATAGTCGTAAATTTTCACAAAATCTTGTCCCCCTTCGGTGTTAAATGCATTAAATGTTAAAGTAATAGAACTTGTATTTACAGGCTGTATGATCCAAATGCAGTCTGCATTGTCGCTGTAGTTTGAGGCGCCGCTGCCGTCGTTCAGTGCTCCAGAAGATGCTGTAAGCGTATTAGATCCACTGCAATATTCAGGAGGAGCGATGCTCGAGGTATAGGATGCGGCCCACCCGGCATTTGTAATTGAATTATTGGAAGTGAATTCTACTAACATGGCACCTCCTGTATTTAATGTAACAGGCAATGGGTTGCTGCTTCCCGAAAATGAAGCAATTTGCAAAGGAGGAGAAATTGAATTATCGTAAACTTTTACAAAATCATAACCATCTTCAGTATTAAAAGAACTAAATGATAAGGTAATGGAAGCGGCTGCAGGAGGCTGAATTAGCCAAGTACAATTAGAGTTATCGCTGTAGTTTAAGTTATTGCTGCCATCTGTAAAAGCTCCTGAAGTAGAAGTTAATGTTGTGTTCCCATTACAAAATGTTGGCGGCGCTATTGTAGAAGTATAGGAAACAGTCCAGCCTGCGGCCGAATAGCTGATATCCGAAGTGAATCGAAGAAGCATTGACCCCCCAGTAGAAGTAATAGTTCCTGGGTTTGTTACATCACATACAGTGGCAATTAAATTAGATAATGTGTCGCTGCCGTCATAAATTAAAATTTTATCCGAACATTGGTAAAGTTCTAAATCAAGTAGGGTGAAATTTAAACTTATACTTCCAGCCCCATTGGGTGAAATAAGCCAAAAACAATTTAAATTATCTTCGTAATTTGAATTTCCGCTGCCATCACTAAATGTTCCTGTAGTAGCATTTAATACTAAAGGGGTACCTAAACATTGCGCAAATATCGATTGAGAAAATATAGCAATTGTAAATATAAGTGTAAAAAATGTTTTCATAATTATTTGAAGGATTAGTTATGATTAGTACATTGCAATAAATCCTAAATTCTAACAGGGTGTTAAAATTTAGGATTTATTAAAAATATGTTTTTTTATTTACGGAACTAAAGCACAATCATTAATTGTATATTCAGTATTTAATTTGTTTTTAACTAATTTGTTGTTATAAACTGTTCTAACAACATATGAAAGTGGTACACCAGCCTTTAAGTCAGCAGATTTTGCCAATTGGGTAGTAAGCGTGCTAAGTTGAGTAGCAGAAATTGCTGAAAATGTGCTAGCTGTAGAACCTCCAAGCGCAAGCACTTTAACGGATAAGTTTTCTAAAGAAGATAAATAATTTGTTTCAATTTCACCACTAACAGGGGCGTTGCTAAAAGAAAGATTGATAGCTGCATTTATTTTGATAGCAGAAGAAGTAGACTCAATTAGTAAATAAAAAACTCTTCCATAAGTAACATCAGAAACATAACAAGCTGGATTGTTTGGACCAACATATTTAGCTAAATCCATTGGGGTTACAGAAGGATCAAAAAAGTCATTAAAAGAAGAAGGGATATCGTAGCTCATTGTATAGAAAGATTGGTTTAATACAACTAAAAAATGATTAGCTTCATCTTCATTGGAAAACGATAGGTTAGATGCTGCAGTAACCGGTGTAATTTCTGCATTTAATCCTAAGGATAAGCTTAGTTCTTCTTTGGTTTTAATCTCCTCATGCTGAAAAGTAAAACGCGCAGGCATTACTTTGTTGTTATCATTGATAATATCATTCAAGGCTTGCGTAATATGACTTTTCTTAACTTCGTTTACATTAACATAAACAGAGCCTGAACCATTTATTATATCAATAGATACAGTTCCGCCGCCTCTCTTAACAGCAATTACATCTGGTGTAGCGTTATTTAAGGACGCCCCTTGTAATAAACTACCTGGGTATACCACAGAAACATTTGGGTCATACAAAGGGAACTCTTGGTTTCCTTGCAATACATTCCAAGTGGTGTTAGTGCAATTCCAGTTTCCGCTATCAACAGGAACGGAGGAAGTAGAAATATTTGTTAGTATTTTGTGATTACTAAATGAATCAAACTCGCCTCCAGAAGACAATACCTCCTCAAAAGAAACATCCTGACCAGGAGAAATGTCTTTTTTACAGGAACTCATTATAGAAACCCCTACTGTTAGTATAAAAACGCCAATAAATTTTAATTGTTTGTTCATGCGATTTTTTTTGTTTTAGAGTTTGAAAAAAATTATATAAATTAAAATACTTCTGAATTTTTTTTAATAATGGCAAAATCTTTAAGAAAAATATATAATATTAGTCTTATTGGTATTATTATTAAAGATAAATTTAGTGGTATTACTAAGGAAACGGCTAGAAAAGAAAGGAGATATGTTATTCATTTTTAGCGGTTTAAGGAACAAATGAATAAACATTTATTCTTTCTAGGTTTAACACTAATTTTATTTTTACCGGGCAAAGATAATAGGTTCTTTATTAAAAAGCAAATTTATTTTCTTATTTATCTAGATTGCCTCATTTTGATACACGAAAATGGCGAAACCATAATAACAGAGAAATTTGTTTTTAATTCGATAATAATGCAGATTTGTTTAATAAATAAAAACTTACATAAATAAAGCCGCTTAATTGTTTAGCTCTTTTCGCCTTTTAAATTCGTTAATGCCTTCGTCCAACCAAGTTACATATTTTTTAATGTCCGAATCGTAATGAACAGTTTCTTTTGTAAGTTGCAGTTCATTGTTATCAATTAAAATATATTGGGGTTGAGCATTTGTTTTATAAAAATTTGTTTGAAAATAACTCCATTTGTTTCCTATGGTGTTAATTACGAAATCTCTTTTGCCAAGTTTTTTAATAGTTTTCTCACTTTCTGGCAATTCTGTTTTGTCATCTACGTAAAGCGATACTAATACAACCTCATTGCGTATGCGCTTATCTACATCTGGGTGCGTCCATACTTGCGATTCCATTTTGCGGCAATTAACACATGCCCAGCCTGTAAAGTCTATCATTAATGGTTTGCCAGCTTTTTTGGCATAAGCCAATGCTTCATCGTAATCATGAAAACAGGGTAATTCATTAGGGCAGCTTTGGTGAGCGTTAGCATTTTCTGAGCTGTCTCCTGGTACATTTAAATTGGTCGCACTTTTCGAATTGCCAAAACCCTGAGGCGATTCGCTATAAAAATCGGGAGGAGGAAATCCGCTAATTAGTTTTAATGGAGCCCCCCACAAACCAGGGATCAAATAAATTGTAAATGAAAAAGTTATAATGGCAAAAAATAGTCTAGTAACAGACAGGTTTGCTAATGGACTGTCATGGGATAATTTTATCCAGCCCATCAAATAAATGCCCATCAAACCAAAAATAGCTATCCAGATAGCAATAAACACTTCTCTGGTAAGGATTCCAGCCTGCACAACCAAATCGGCATTGGAAGCAAATTTAAACGCAAGCGCCAATTCTAAAAACCCCAAAACTACTTTAACAGAATTTAACCAGCCGCCTGATTTAGGAAGGGTGTTTAACCATCCAGGGAAAGCGGCAAACAAACCAAAAGGGAGCGCTAATGCGAATGAAAAGCCAAACATCCCCCAAAAAGGGCCCTCTAAACCTCCATTAACGGCCGCATCTACCAGAAGTGTTCCAATGATAGGTCCTGTGCAGGAAAATGAAACTAAAGACAGGGTAAAAGCCATAAAGAATATACCTATTAATCCTCCTCTATCGCTTTGCGAGTCAATTTTATTTATAAAACCTGAAGGCAAAGTAATTTCAAAGGCCCCTAAAAAGGAAATAGCGAAAACAATTAATAGGACAAAAAAGGCAAGGTTAAACCATACATTAGTTGAAAGGGCATTCAGGGCATCGGGGCCAAAAATTTTAGTGACACCCAATCCTAAAAGAACATATATTATTATAATTGAAGTGCCATAAATAAGGGCATTGGAAATCCCTTTTGCTCTTGTTTTACTACTTTTAGTGAAAAAGCTTACCGTCATTGGAATCATAGGAAATACACAAGGGGTTAATAATGCAGCGAGACCTCCTAAAAAACCAATTAGAAAAATTGACCACCAAGCTCTGGTTGTTGTGTTTGCTGCATTGTTATTTTTTAATGAATTTTCAGATGATGAGGTGTTTGTAGGCTTGATATTGGTTTTTGAATTGTCGCTACTTTGATTTAATGAATCTTCGGCAATATTATTTTGATTTGCATTATTATCAACAATACAATTAGAAGACCCTTCAACTTTAAAGTCGAAGTTGATTGTTGAAGGCGGCAAACATTGGGTTTCATTACAAACCATAAACTCAAGGCTCCCTTTTATTTCAATAAGTTTATTTGTATTGATTTTTACTTTTTGAGTAAATATGGCTTCTTTTTCAAAAAAATACAGTTCGAAATTCCAAACAGGTTCAAACTTTTTAATTAATTTACTTTCAGATACCTTACCTATAAGCTGATAGTTTGAGTTTTTTGTAAATGTAAAAGAGCTGGGAATAGGCCCTTCATCCCCATATGATTTTTGGCCATATAAATGCCATCCTCCTTCAATTTTTGCTTTTATAATTAAGTTGTATTCACAGTCACTTATTTTTTCACTTTTAAATACCCATTTAACAGGATCAAATATTTGAGCAGTAAGATTATTTATAAAAAAGGCTGTCAATATTGATAAAAGGGTAGTTTTTAAAATGTTTTTCATATACTTTTAGGGTTTATTATTGACGTAAGGTTAATTATAGTTGGAAATAATGGTTATTATTTTTATAATTTGTTTTATTATTAACTGAGGTTATTGGCTTTGTTAATTATTTCTTTATGCATATTCAAAGGCAAAAAAGTGTTATCCATGCTTTTTTTTAATAGCCTCAGCTGGTTAAAAATAAAATATAAATTGTTTCAGCTAAATAAATTCCAGAGCGAAACTTTTTTTAAAGATATTTATATTATTTTAATTACTTATTTTTTTTAAAAAATAATGGTGGTTTTTTTAAATAGATGATTATTATTTTAATTTATAGAGAGCATAAAATCGATCCTAATTAATAAAGGGAAGTCTTTTAAGTAGGCCTCCATTTTTTTAGTTGCGCTTATTTAGTCCCCAAAGCAGCTTATTTCGAATAGTATTAAAGAAGTTTTGGTTTTCGAGTTTAACAATATTAAGATGGAAGTCTGCTTTCTTAAGTGTTATTTCAACTGACGAATCTACAATTTCACTTCGTGAATCAAGAGTTGCAAGGTAACTATTGCTTCTCGATTCTACCTTCAGATTAATTATATTGCTATCTGAAAGCACCAGTGGCCTTACATTTAAATTATGAGGCGCAATAGGGGTAATTACAAAGTTTTGTGAGCCTGGCATTATTAGTGGTCCTCCACAGCTTAATGAATATGCTGTAGACCCTGTAGGTGTTGCTATGATTAAACCATCGGCAAAGTAGGAGTTGAGAAAATCACCATTAATAAAAGTATGAATGGTAATCATAGAAGAGCTGTCTCTTTTAAATATTGTTAATTCATTCAAAGCATAATTTACTTCTCCAAACAATTTGTCAGGAAAAGAGACGGCTAGCATGGAGCGCTGTTCTATACTGTATTTCTTATTTGCTAGCGCATCTATGGCATTACTTATTTCGTTCTTTGCTACATTTGCCAAAAAGCCTAAACGTCCTGTATTTATTCCCAAAATAGGGATGCCCAAATTACGAACATAGGTTAAAGTTTCTAAAAAAGTACCGTCGCCGCCTAAACTTAGCATAAAGTCGACTTCTTTATTTAAATCGATATGCGAATTAAAGATTTTCATAGAATCCTTAATTCCCATTTCTTGTTTCAAAAATATATAAAATGGTTCATGGATATATATATCAGCAGATATATCATCGAGTTTTTGAAACAAGGTTCGAGTATATTCTGATATGTTTTGACTGTTAGGCCTGCCGTAAATAGCTACTTTCATATAATTATTATCCTTTATTAACTCTCAAAGAGGATTTTACTATAGTTGATTAGGCTTATCCATTTTGCGTTTTTTCTTAAATAATTTCTCAGGCTTTCAACCTAATTATTTTGATGGGTAAAAAAATGCTATTAAATATTTATATAATTCATAAATGAATCAAAACGGTTTTTCAAATCATTGGTATATTCACTTTGATGAAAGGAGGCTATCACATTATAGTTAAACCTATAAAATGTTTGTAATATTCCAGAAAGATCATCTTTGTTTATTTTCAATGTCACTTCAATTTTAGTGGAATCTGGAAGCGAATTTAAATAACAACTTAATATTTTCCCATCATTACTTTCAACAATTTGTGCAATTTGAGATAAAGAATAATCAAGTATATTCATTTCAAGTAAAATAGTTCCTCCAGGCTCTTTGGTGGCAGCTAGGGTGGCAAATTGTTGCAGCAATGAGGTTAATGGTATCAATCCTAAATAATTCTGTTTCTCATCTAAAACAGGCAAAGTGGTGAGCTTTAAGCTAGAAAACATATTTATAACTTCATAAATATGCTGGTTTTCAAACACAAAAGGACGGATAAGTGTCATTTTGTGTTTACCCAAGGCTTCGTCAACAATATTGAAATCTAAAATTTCATTATCAGAAATAAGCCCTAAGTATTCGTATTTATTAACTATTGGTAGGTGCGAAACCTTAAATTCATCCATCCAGTTTATTGCCATTAAACCTGAGTCGGAGGTTTTAAGAGGGGGTATTTCATCAGTAATGAGTTCTTTTGCTAACATAATGTATATTAATGATAATCAAATTTTTGTATTTTTTTATGTGAATTGATTAGAGTTTTATTGTTTCTCTAAGCGAATTGTTTAATTAATTTTATGTTTTAGTGAAGTTTTCAAAATAAATCCGCAAATTAAATGGTTCAAAAACTGTGTGTTTTTCTTTTGTCGTGATACCCTTCGGCAAAAGCTCAGGACAGGCTCCAGAAACAAAAAATCAAGACCAAACGATTCCTACCCACCTGCAACCCTGCATAGCGTTTAGTCATTCCTCACGCGCGTTTTCATAAGCATATTTTTTGCAAAAAATGAAATCATCTGTTCTTTAATATATCTGTTTTGTCGAAATTATTTTGAAAGCGTTACTTCCTAATAATAAATAAAACCTAAGGCCAATATTTTTTGGTAACATACTTCCTATACAAATTTACAATATTTTTATAATTTAATACCATACAATAGTTTTTTTTAGTTTTAAGATTTAGTTCTTATTCATTACCTCGGCTTGCATCTTACTTAAATCATTTAGGACAAGCAGGTATATTTCATTTAATAAATTTGGATGTTGTGAATAAAATTTAAAACTTTCATCGTATTGTTTTTTATTAATATTGTTTTTTTTCAAAACATCAAAATTTACTGGACGATTTCCTATCGAGACTTTATCAGCGCTTTTAGAGTTTGAGTTAAGCATAGCTTCTAACAAATGAATATCAATAAAAACTGCAACCATTTGCTTTTTTGACAAAACCGTTTCAGGCACACTTATTTCCTTTTCACCTGAACAAGCTATTAAAAGAAAGCAGGAGAACGCTAAAATGACTTTGTGCATATCTTTATATATTTTACTATTTGCATGCTGTAAATTTATAAAACAAAATGGATCATTTTAAGAATAAACTAATCTTTCACGAAGTTAGTAAAATTTATTTATTTTTGTGTTTATGTGTATTTTTAAAAATAAGGTAGTTTGGATTACTGGTGCGACATCAGGAATTGGCGAAGCATTGGCTAAAGAGTTTGCTTTGCAAGGTGCAAAAATAATTATTTCTTCTAGAAGAGTTGAAGAGCTAGAGCGTGTTAAAAACTTGTTGAAATTACCAGAGGGGGATTTGTTAATATTGCCTTTAGATTTAGAGGATTTGTCAAATATTAATATACTTACCCAATTGGTAATTAACAAATTTGGCAGAATTGATATTTTAGTTAATAATGGCGGCATAAGCCAGCGTTCGCTTACAAAGGATACTTCCATTGAAACAGATAGGAAGTTAATGGAAGTCAATTTTTTTGGTACGGTTGCGCTTACAAAAAGTGTCTTGCCTTATTTTTTAAAACAAAAAGGTGGACATATAGTTGTAGTTAGTAGCATAGTTGGGAAATTTGGATTTCACCTGCGCTCAGCTTACGCTGCCTCTAAACACGCTTTGCATGGTTTTTTTGAATCGTTGCGAATGGAAATATATAATGAAAATGTTAAGGTTTTAATTGTTTGCCCAGGTAAAATACGTACCAATATTTCTATTAATGCGTATACAGGTGATGGAAGTAAACATGGCAAAATGGATGATAGCACCAATAAAGGTTTAAGTCCGGAAGATTGTGCCCGAAAAATATTAAAAGGAATAGAAAACAATAAAGAAGAAATTCTTATTGGTGGGAATGATATAAAAGCTGTTTTTTTGAAACGGTTTTTCCCAACTTTGTTTTCTATAATCATACGCAAGCAGAAAGCAGAATAATATAAATTTGACAAGGGTAGGTGTTTTTAATATAGCACCTAAATGTGAAAATATTAATAATTAATTGTTTTAAATATATGGTGAACGATAATACAATTGCAGGCATTCAACAAATTGGCATAGGCGTTCCGGATGTGCACGAGGCTTTTAAATGGTATCGCGAGAATTTCGGAATGGATATTCCAGTTTTTGAAGAAGCAGCGGAAGCAAATTTAATGTTACCATATACAGGTGGACAAGCCCAGAAGCGCCACGCTATTTTGGCTATTAATATGAAAGGCGGTGGAGGTTTTGAAATTTGGCAATATACTAGCCGGGTGCCGCAAGCTCCTGAGTTTGAAATTCAATTAGGGGATTTGGGCTTTTATTGCGCACGAATAAAAACAACGGATGTAAAAGAATCCTATGCTTTTTTGAAATCACAAAAAGTTAATTTAGTTACCGAATTAACAATAGATGCGGGGGGTAACGAAACTTTTTATTTGCGCGACCCATGGAATAATTTATTTCAAATTATTAAAAGCGATTCATGGTTTGGCAAAGGGATGCAATTAACTGGAGGAGCCTCAGGTTCTATGATTGGTGTCGCAGACATGGAGCGATCAAAAAAATTCTATGCCATTATTTTGGGTTACGATACAGTTGTTTATGACAAAGAAGGGGTTTTTGAAGATTTCAAATGTTTCCCAGGAGGTACCAGTAGGGTGCGGCGGATTTTATTAAAACATAGTAAGCCCCGTGTTGGGGCATTTTCTAAGTTACTAGGAGCAAGCGAAATGGAGCTTGTTCAGACTTTAGACCGGCAGCCAAGAAAAATTTTTGAAAACCGTTTTTGGGGTGATCAAGGATTTATTCATTTGTGTTTTGATATTTCTAATCAGGGAGCTATGAAAAAATTATGTGCGGATAAAGGTTTTCCATATACTGTTGATAGCGGCGATAAGTTTGATATGGGGGATGCTGCAGGGCATTTTAGTTATATAGAAGATCCCGATGGCGCACTGATAGAATTTGTAGAAACAAAGAAAATTCCTGTTTTGAAAAAAATTGGATGGTATTTAGATTTGAAGAAAAGAGACGCTCAAAAACCGCTCCCAAATTGGATGTTGAAGGCCATGCGATTTAATAGAGTATTGAAATAGTTATTGAAATAGGGGATTCAAGCTTATCGGAAATCCTTTTATTAGTAAATGCAATAATTGTTTATTTTAAAAGGCTCCAACTATTAAGTTTTATTTTTTTATAAAGCAATCCTAAAAATGAAAGTCGAATACCTTGAAAATATAAATGAATACGGCGAACACCTTGTAAAAATCTTTGACTTTGACAAGGAGGAGGCAATGAAGTTTAAGCAAGCAATTCAAGAAACTATTATAGATGCGAAAAGGCCTCTGGTTTTTAGCACACTTGACTTTATTCAGCATGTGAATTGTTTGTTGATTTTTCTTATTTGCGAAACGGATGAAGGGGTTTCTAGATTAGATAATAAAACATTTTTTTGTGCATTAACCATTGATGGTTATAAACAAATGGTCAGACTAGTTGAACCTTATTGTAATAAAAACACTAGAAGTTATCAGTATTTGTATGACATAGATACAGAAATAGATTTGTTGTTTTCGCCTGTGGCCTAATTGAATTAAGTGCGATTTTTTTAAAATTGAAATTAAGGCTTTTCAACTACAAAATATGTTTTGTAAGTGCAACTAAAAATAAAGATAATGTTGCAAAATACAGGTTTTTATTAGTTTGAAAATAGGATAAAACTTGTTTTTCTTTTTTTGCAGTTTGATTTTGTAAAATACCCTATATCATAGTTTAGCTCAAGCATCATCATTGCTGTAAGAGGCTTAGATGGAGAATAATTTTCATACTTTACAAAAGAAGGAAAGTTAATTAGTTTGCCACTCTCGCTTATGATATCGTTTAATGCATAGGATAACCTAAATCCTAATATCACTCGAAAATTTTCTGTCCCAATTAAATACCCCCCAAAACCCATTGCTACCCCATAATATGACTTAACAAAGCTAGTGTCGATATCCAACTTGTCTGTTTTTGTAAGGTCATCGCTATAACGAGTCTTAGAAATCATAGAAAATTGGGGACCAATTTCGAAATAACTTGCGTTGGTGGTATTTCTATACATAACATTAACATTAAGTGCGTTATAACCAATGCTGCGTGTGAAGGTAGTTACATTGCTATCTAAGCTATATCTATACGCTTGATCCAAAGAGGAGGATGTTAAATCTATTGTGATAGCATGCGACTGGTTAATATTTACTCCTATTTTCCCTCCAAAAATATAACCAGAAGATAGTTTTGGTGAAAAATAGTGGTCGTTATAAAGGTTTTTGTTTACAAGAAAGTTTAATCCGTAGCCGCCCTTCAATCCAACGTCAAGCCATCCTTGAGAATAAACAGATTGAAAACAAATAATTGAGCAAAAAATCAAGGTCAGTTTTTTCATATTTTTTTCTTTTTGAATTATAATAAGCAATATTCGTTTTGTTTTAAACCTCCTTCGCTCCAGTTTTTCAATATTTATACAATCAAAAAAGATTTGGTATAATTGATTTTTAAATATATGCTTTAAAACATATAATATTTGTCAAATATTATCGTTTATTTCTGTTCGTGAAATTTATATTCATTTGTTCAAATATAACAATTATTAAAGGTTCTTTGTTTAAGAATAAAATATTTTTGCATTTTTACACTTATATTGTGTTTGTCTTGCTGCAAAAAAATAAAATATTTAAGACGAAAAGCAATATTTAGAATGAAATATTTTTTAGAATTTATTAAAATAAGAAAAAACACAATTGGATTTCCTAATCAAATTGTGAAATCACGAATATATAATTCAGGTATTCTAGAAGAAACGCTTAGGGTTTTTCTTATTACAAAAAACAAATTAAATTTTTATATTAATTGTGTTGTTTTTTGTTTCTTTTTATTTTTCATCAATTCATGTACTACTAAGAAAAACACTCTTATGCACAGGGGCTGGCATAATATGAATGCCAGGTATAATGGTTATTTTTATTCTGGTGAATACATGAAAGAATCAGTAAAAAAGGTAGAAAAAGCAAATAAAGACGATTTTATTAAAATACTTCCTGTTTTTATTTATCCCGACAATAAAACTGCCAAAAGTTATTATGGGGATTTCGATAAAACAATTAAAAAATCATCTACATGCATACACCGACACGCTATAATTAATCCAAGAACCAAAGAGGAAATCCCTAATGCATGCCATTGGATTGATGAAAATTATATGCTTATCGGAAAGGGGCATTTTTATAAAAGAGATTTTTTTTCCGCTCTAGAAATGTTTGAATATGTTTCAAAAAAATATCCCAACCCAGAAGCGAAGTATACTGGAATGCTATGGTTGGTGAGGGCTTATAATGAAATAGGCAGTTTCACAAAATCGGAAATGATTATTGACGAGCTCAGAAATGCAAAAGATTTTCCAAAAGAAAAAGCATTTCAGTTAGATTTTGCAGCTGTTTGGGCTGATTTTTATATTAAAAAAGAGGACTATCACGGTGCAATAACTGTATTAAAAAGGGCGATAACACTTACCAAAAAGAAGGCTGTCAAAGCTCGTTATAATTTTATACTTGCACAGTTATATGAAAAAATTGAAGACAATGTTAACGCATTGACATATTACAGTATGGTTCCGGCATTACATCCTACTTATGAAATGGAATTTGCAGCACAGATCAAGCGAGGGAAATTATTCGATTCTAATTTGGGCGACAGTAAAATTATAAAACGACAATTAATGAAAATGCTCAGAGATGATAAAAATATAGAATACCGTGATCAGATTTATTATGCCTTAGCTGAAATTGCGGATGCAGAAAAAGACACCCCGCTTGCCATTAATTATCTCGAAAAATCCATAAGGGCAAGCGTTTCAAATAACACACAAAAAGCGGTTTCTTTTTTAAAAAGAGCAGATATTTATTTTGAAAAAATTAATTACGAGTTTGCCGAAACAAATTACGATAGCGCAATGATGTTTTTACCGAAAGATTATCCTAATTATTCTTTCATAGAGACGAAGAAAAAAAGTTTGACATTATTAGTTGTTAACCTTAAAATAATTGCACTGGAGGATAGTTTACAAGGGATAGGGAAAATGTCTGAAAAAGAAAGAAATGCAGCTATTGACAAATTGATATCTAAAGTTGAAGAGGAGGAAAAGGAAGCGGAAGAGCTGCGTTTGGAGAATTTAAAAAACCCACAGCTTGTTAATCAAAACCAAAATGCTCCAGCATTAGATCAAGCTGGAAATTCTAATGCATGGTATTTTTATAATCCTTCTACTGTTAATTTTGGTGTAGGAGAGTTTAATAAGAAGTGGGGGGCTCGTAAATTGGAAGATAATTGGCGCAGAAGTGATAAAGAACAGGTATCTACGTCTTTAATAGATGAAAGCATCAACCCTATTGATTCGGTCGAAAAGAAAGAAAATTCGATAACAGAAATAAGTAGTTCTAAGGATAAAAAAGACAGAAATTTTTATTTAAAAAAAATACCAATATCTTCCGAAGAGCTTGTTAAATCTAACTCTAAAATAGTTGAGGCATATTATACTATCGGCTCAATTTATAAGGAGCAATTGTTGAATAATACAAAGTCTATTCAAGCCATTGAAGAGTTGTTGAAACGCTTTCCAGAAAATAAATATAAACTCCCCTGTTATTATCAGTTATATCGAAGTTATTTAGCTATTGATAATATACCTAAATCCGATTATTATAAAAACTTGTTATTAAATGATTATCCTGAATCGGAATATTCTAAAATAATTAAAAATCCAGAATATGGAAAAATAGTAATGGCAAGCAAAAGTCAGGTGGAAAATTTTTATACACAAACGTATCAACTTTATTCCGAGGGGAAATATAGCGCTGCGCTTATAAATTGCTTTAAGGCTGATACCATGTATTATAAAAATTATTTAATGCCTCAATTCGACTTTGTTAAAGCACTTAGTATTGGTAGAACCCAAGATATAAGCGCTTTTGAAAGAGCATTAACGCAAGTAACCATGAGGTATCCAAAAGAGCCAGTAAAAGAGAAGGCCCAAGAAATATTAGACTTGATTAGGGCACAAAAAATTGATCCGACATCCTTTGTGGATACAACAAAAAAATTAGCGAAGCCAATTGTGTTAGATACCATTCAGCAAAATCCGAAGTTTACTTTTAAAGAAGCAGGGGAGTATTATTGGCTTGTAATAGTTGAAAATGGTAAGGGCGACATAAATAAATTTAAAACCAACCTTTCCGATTTGAATGAGGAATCATTTAGTTCTACCGAATTAGCAATTGCCAGCGTCTTTTTAGATAGCTCCCATCAGCTAGTATCCGTAAAAAGTTTTGATGGCAAAACTATGGCAATGGCATATTATAATTTTTTTAAAGAAAACAAAACAACATTTTTGGGCCTAGAGGCAGGAACCTTTTCATATTTTATAATTTCAGCAGAGAATTATACAGTTTTTTATAAAGACAAAAATATTGACGAGTATCAGCAGTTTTTCTTGAAAAACTTTAAATAAGTTAGTCAATTTAGCTTTTTTTTTATATCTTCGCAATTCAAAAAAAATGCACTCTGTTTTTTCTTCCTGTATTCTTAAATTATTCTGATTAAATTTATGAATACAAAGTAAATTATTTATGCGTATTTAATATTTGTTAAAAAAATTATAATTTAAAATAATGTTTAATATAAAAAATATGGCTAATAATAATATTTCAGAATCGCCATCTGTAAACTTAATTGGCGCAGGAACAATTATTGAAGGTGATGTTACAACCAATGGCGATATTCGTATTGATGGCACATTGAAAGGTGTAATTACTGTAAAAGGGAAATTGGTAGTTGGAGTATCTGGAAGTATTGATGGAGAAACAATTTGTCAAAATGCAGACATATCGGGAAGTGTAAAAGGTAAAATTACAGTTTCTGAATTGCTTTCTTTGAAAGCTTCCGCAAAGTTAACTGGTGATATAACAACAAATAAAATAGCAATAGAGCCAGGCGCAGTTTTCTCTGGTTCGTGCAGCATGGGTGGGGTAATAAAAGACATAAAAGGTGAGCGAACCGACAAACAGAAAATTGCCGAAAAAACAGCCTGATAACTATCTTAAGTATTCAGGGATGGGTTTGAAAATGGCATTAATAATGATTGCCGGAACTTACTCTGGAATTATACTTGATGAATGGCTTCAGTTTAAAAAAATCCCAATCTTTACTCTTTTGTTTTCATTGCTCTCTGTATTTTTAGCCATTTATTATTTTGTTAAGGATTTTATTAAAAAATAATATGCCCGCCTTTATTAAATCATTTCTTATCAGATTATTATTTTTTTCACTTATTGCTTTTGGATTAATATTTATTTTTCAGCAATATGGTCCTTTACGTTTCAAAACTAGCTTGTATTGGGTAATTTTGTTGTTCTTTATAATATCAACAGCTATTATCCATATAGTTTTGGTTAACACTTCAAATAAAGACTCTAAAAATTTTGTATCCTTATTTTTGGGCATAACAGGCATCAAATTGTTTAGTTATTTAATAATAATTATTACTTATGGCCTAATTAATCGCGAAGGGGCAGCAGGATTTATCCTTTGTTTTTTGTTTTCCTATTTTTTATTCAGCGTATTTGAAGTCGCTTCCCTGCTAAAACACTTTAAAAAATGATTTTTTTTGCCATGTTTAGTCCTTTTTTATTATGCGCTAGCATTTAGGAGGAATTGAAGAATTCCAAAAAAAAGATTGATTTTTAAAAAATTATTCGTTTTTATGCTTAAATTTGCACCCGAAATAAAAAAGCAAATAAATTTATCAAGTGTAAATGAATAAAATTATGCGAATTTCTAATAGAGGATTAATTATACAAATACTTTTTTTTGCTTCCTTATCATTAAATGCTCAAGTACCAATAGAGGAAAATAGTGGTGCAGCTTCTCATCATGACTCCCTTCAATTAGAATCTGCAACACCAATACATCCAGAGCAGCCTTCAGCTGAAAAATTTAATGCAGGTAAATTAATTATTGAACACATCAGCGATTCGCATGACTGGCATATTGCTGGTCACTTTGCCGTTCCATTGCCAATAATTATTTATTCGAAAGAAAGAGGATTAGATATTTTTATTTCAAGCAAATTTGAGCATGGGCATAAAACGTATAAAGGATATATGCTTGAAAATAATCATATTAAAGCCGTAAATGAACTGGAGACAATGGATGCCCATGAGGCTAATGTTAATAGTATACTTACAGAAAACTTGTGGGATATTTCCATTACAAAAAATGTAACGGCTATGTTTGTAAGCATTTTTATAATGTTATGGGTTTTTATCTCCGTTGCAAAAGCATATGTTAAAAATACTGGTAAAGCCCCTAAAGGCTTGCAATCTTTAATAGAACCCTTGATTATTTTTGTTAGAGATGATATTGCAAAATCAGCTATTGGTGAAAAGAAATTCAAAAAATATCTCCCTTTTCTGCTTACTGTATTTTTCTTCATCTGGATTAATAATTTGTTAGGTCTTATTCCATTTGCCCCTTTCGGAGCAAATGTTACAGGTAACGTTGCTATAGGGTTAACATTGGCTGTAATTGTATTTGTTATTACAATTGTTAGCGCCAATAAAAACTATTGGAGACATATTATTGCTATGCCTGGTGTTCCTATTGGCGTATTAGTGTTATTAACTCCAATTGAAATTTTTGGAATGTTTTTGAAACCTTTTGTATTAATGATTCGACTTTTCGCAAACATGCTTGCAGGTCATATTATAGCCTTGTCTTTTTTTAGTCTTATATTTATTTTTGCTGAAATGAATGTAGGTTTGGGGTTTGGTGTATCTATCCTTTCTATAGCATTTACTGTATTTATGGGTATGTTGGAGTTGCTTGTAGCATTTCTTCAGGCCTATGTGTTTACATTGCTTGCGGCAATGTATTTTGGTTCTGCCGTTGAGGAGCACCACCACGAAGAAGTTCACTAATTAGTATAAAGCTGTTGAGTTCCTCTGGCAACAGTGAATAAATTAAATCAGAGGAAAAAAAATATAATAATATGTTATCAACTATTTTGTTAGATGCAGCAGTATCGGGTTCCAATGTTGGTATTGGTTATGGTATTGCCGCTCTTGGTGCAGGATTAGCTGCTGTAGGAGCAGGATTAGGTATCGGTCGTATTGGTGGAAGTGCATTGGAGTCAATCGCACGTCAGCCGGAGGCTATCAACGACATTCGTTCAAATATGATTTTGACGGCTGCTCTTGTTGAAGGTGCTGCGTTCTTTGCTATGGTAATCGGACTTCTTGTTATTTTCTTGAAGTAATCCAAAAAAATCTGTACTGTAACGGTTGGTTGCAGTACAGATTATTTTATCTTAAAAAACACGTAATTGTTTAAATGAAAATTATATAAAATAATAAACTTTAAAAATAAATATAAAAAACATGGAATTAGTTAAACCCGCATTTGGTCTTTTATTTTGGATGTGTATCTCTTTTGGGATTATTTTATTTATCCTTAAAAAATTCGCATGGACACCAATTCTTAATATGTTAAATGAAAGAGAAGTGTCCATTCAAAAAGCATTGGACTCAGCCGAAAATGCAAGAATAGCAATTAGAGAGTTACAAGATAATAATGAGCGCATATTACAGGAAGCTCGCGCGGAACGCGATTTATTATTAAAAGACGCACGTGAAATTAGAGAGAAAATGATTTCCGATGCAAAAAATATTGCAAACAAAGAGGGGGAGCGCTTATTAAAATCCGCTCGTGAAAATATTCAAAATGAAAAAAGTGCAGCCATCACCGAATTGAAAAATCAAGTTGCTACATTGTCTATCGAAATAGCAGAGAAAATTTTGAAATCTGAATTATCTTCTGACGAAAAACAAAAAACTTTAGTGAATAATTTATTACAAGACGTTAATTTAAATTAGTTTAAACTTGGTTAGCACTTAATTTTAAGCTTGCCAATTTTTTAATTTCAAACTAAATAGTAAAATGCAAGGAACAAGAGTAGCAACGCGATACGCAAAATCATTCATCGACCTTAGCTCCGAGCAAGGGGTATTAGAGCAATCGTATACGGATATGAAAATTATTTCTGCCTTATGTAAATCAAACCATGATTTTCTGAGTTTTTTAAAAAGCCCTTTGATTAAAACAGATAAAAAACAAGCTGTATTAAAACAAGTATTTGAAGGGAAATTGAATAAAGTTACCGATGCCTATATCCAATTGATTACAAGCAAAAAACGCGAAATTTATTTGCAAGAAATTGCTTTGGAATTCATCAATCAATATAAAGAAAAGAAAAAAATACTTACAGCAGTAGTTACTACAGCAAATGGTATTGATGATGTTATTCGCAAAAAAGTAATGCAGATTGTGAAAGGAGTTAGTAACAGTGATGTTGTATTAGACGAGAAAATAAATAAAGATATTATTGGTGGATATATTTTACGTGTTGGAGATAAACAAATGGATGCAAGTATTGCTAGTAAATTGAATATTTTACGTCGTACTTTTAAAGAAAATCCTTTTATCAAAGAAACATAAAATTTTAAGCTAAACTTTAATTGTAAAACCATTTAATAATGTTGCTGAGAGTAAAGATAAAAGGGCATACCATCAGCGAAATAATAGTCAGGTTCTTAAATTACTAAATATAAAAAACAAAATGGCAGAAGTAAAACCAGCAGAAGTATCTGCAATATTAAGGCAACAATTATCCGGTTTTAAATCGGAGCAAGAATTGGAAGAAGTGGGTACCGTTTTGCAAGTAGGCGATGGTATTGCCCGTATTTATGGTCTATCAAAAGTTCAGTCAGGAGAGTTGATTGAATTTTCTAGTGGCCTAAAAGGAATTGTTTTGAATCTTGAAGAAGACAACGTAGGCGCTGTAACTTTAGGTTCATCCAACGATATAAAAGAAGGTGACGTAGTAAAACGTACCGGCAAAATAGCTTCTATCCTTGTTGGTGAAGGAATGTTAGGTCGTGTGGTTGATACATTGGGGCATGCAATAGATGGCAAGGGGCCCATTTTAGGTACATTGTATGAAATGCCTTTAGAACGAAAAGCGCCAGGCGTTATTTACAGACAGCCTGTAAATGAGCCATTACAAACAGGTTTAAAGGCAATTGACGCAATGATTCCTATTGGTCGTGGACAGCGGGAATTAATCATTGGCGACCGTCAAACTGGTAAAACTGCCGTTGCAATAGATACTATTATTAATCAAAAAGAATTTTACGAGGCTGGTCAACCTGTATTTTGTATCTATGTAGCGATAGGGCAAAAAGGTTCAACAGTTGCAAATATTCAACGTGTATTAGAGGAAACAGGAGCCATGCCTTATACCGTTATTGTGGTGGCAACAGCTTCGGATCCTGCTCCAATGCAGTTTTATGCTCCATTTGCTGGTGCTGCAATTGGCGAGTTTTTCCGTGATAGTGGCCGTCCTGCATTAATAGTTTATGATGACCTTTCTAAGCAAGCTGTTGCCTATCGCGAAGTTTCATTGCTATTGCGCAGGCCTCCAGGACGTGAAGCATATCCAGGTGACGTATTTTATTTGCACAGTCGTTTATTAGAAAGGGCTGCTAAAATAAATTCAAACGATGAAATTGCAAAAAATATGAATGATTTACCTGATTCTATCAAAGGAATTGTAAAAGGTGGTGGCTCATTAACAGCATTACCAATAATTGAAACTCAGGCAGGCGACGTTTCTGCATATATTCCTACCAATGTAATTTCTATTACTGATGGTCAGATATTTTTGGAGTCGAACTTATTTAATGCAGGTATTCGTCCAGCAATTAACGTCGGTATTTCTGTATCGCGTGTTGGTGGGAATGCCCAAATTAAATCAATGAAAAAAGTTGCAGGCACTTTAAAGCTGGATCAAGCGCAGTATCGTGAGTTAGAAGCCTTTTCTAAGTTTGGTTCCGACCTTGATGCAGCTACCAAATCGGTACTAGACAAGGGTTCAAGAAATGTAGAAATATTAAAACAAGCACAGTTTTCACCCTTTCGTGTAGAACAGCAAATCGCAATTATTTATTGTGGTGCAAAAGGGCTATTGCGAGATGTGCCTGTTAATAAAGTGAAAGAGTTTGAAGTAGATTTTCTTGCCTTTTTGGAAGCAAAACACAAAGAGGTATTATTGGATTTAAAAGCAGGTAAATTCTCATCAGAATTAACAGATGTGCTTGAAACTGTTGCAAAAAGTTTATCTAAAAAATATAAATAATTCGATAGTTTGATAGCTTGTAAATATAATTACATGTAGCTTTTTTTAGTTAATTGAAACTAAAATTTACAAGCTATCATATTGCCGAATTTGCAAATTTAATTATGGCAAATTTAAAAGAGGTTCGTAATCGTATTACTTCGGTAAGTTCTACACAGCAAATTACCAGCGCAATGAAAATGGTTAGCGCCGCAAAATTGCGTAGGGCGCAAGACGCTATTGTTCAAATGCGCCCATATGCAGGTAAATTAAAAGAAATTTTAGAAAATTTAAGTGCTAGTTTGGATAATTCAGATGGTATTTACTCGAAGCAAAGAGACCTTAAAAATGTATTGATCATAGTAATAACTTCTAATAGAGGTTTGTGCGGTGGGTTTAATGCGAATGTTATTAAAGCTAGTAGCCGCTTGATAAAGTCCCAATATGGTGGAGCTAAAGTTAGTGTATTGACGATAGGTAAAAAAGCAGCGGATTACTTTAAGAAAACAGAATATGGCATTGTAGGGACAGATATTCCTCGGAATTTAAATGAAATGTTTGATAATTTAATATTTTCAAATGTAGTTCCTGTTGCAGAAAAAATAATGTCTTTGTTTGCTGAAGGGCAATTTGATAGAGTAGAATTGGTATACAATCAATTTAAAAATGCAGCGGTACAAATTACAACTGTTGAACAATATCTACCTGTTGCTGCCCCTGTTAATGATAATACAAAATCCACATCCTTGGTTAAAGATTATATTTTTGAACCAAATAAAGAATTTATTGTAGCAGATTTAATTCCACGATCCTTAAAAGTACAATTATTTAAAGCATTACTAGATTCACATGCTGCCGAGCATGGTGCGCGCATGACGTCTATGCATAAAGCAACGGATAACGCCGGCTCACTTATTAAAGAGTTAAAGTTGACCTATAACAAAGCCCGCCAGGCTGCTATTACAAACGAAATATTAGAAATTGTTGGTGGTGCCGAAGCTTTAAATGCTTAATCAACTCCCAGTTTTTATTGACTAGTTAATTCTTTTAATACAGCAAATTATTATACGGATATCGTTTAATGTGTAACTCTTTGACTTTGTCGTAAAGTACATTTTTAAACTCATCAATATTTTGTTTTGAGGTGGCTGAAATAAACACACACTTAGAGCTCAGGTTACTCATCCATGTTTTTTTTAATTGCTCTAAACTAATGTTGGTTTTTGTAATTGGTGAAAGGTCGTCTACGTCTTTTTGATTAAATGTAAAAGCATCAATTTTATTAAAAATAAGAATAGTAGGCTTGTCTCCGGCGGATATATCGCTTAGTGTTTGATTTACCACATTATATTGATCTTCGAACCCCAGGTGTGCAATATCTATAACATGTATTAACACATCTGCCTCCCTCACCTCGTCTAGCGTTGATTTAAAGGACTCTATCAGGGTGGTTGGTAGTTTTCTAATGAAGCCCACTGTATCAGACAGAAGGAATGGTAGGTTTCCAATTACAACCTTACGAACAGTAGTATCTAGCGTTGCAAATAATTTATTTTCAGCAAACACTTCACTTTTGCTTAACATGTTCATTATAGTAGATTTACCAACGTTTGTATAACCAACCAGAGCTACGCGTATCATTTCTCCTCGCCCCTTTCGTTGGGTTTCCATTTGTTTATCAATGCTCTTTAGTCGGTCTTTAAGAAGTGTAATTCGTTCACGAACAATACGCCTATCCGTTTCAATTTCTGTTTCTCCAGCGCCTTTCATGCCAATACCTCCTTTAATACGATCAAGGTGGTCCCACATTTTTGTTAGTCGGGGTAACATATAGATAGATTGAGCTAGTTCTACCTGGGTTTTAGCATGGGCGGTGCGTGCGCGAGAAGCAAAAATATCGAGAATTAAGCGTGTGCGGTCAACAACTTTTACTTTAATTTGACCATCGCTATTAACTTCTTTTTCCAGGTTTCGTTGCTGTGCAGGAGATAGCTCGTCATCAAAAATTAAAATATCAACATTGTTCTCTTTAACATATTCACAAATACTGTTAAGTTTCCCAGAGCCTATAAATGTTCTGGAATCGGGGTGTTCCAAGCGTTGTGTAAATCTTTTTAACACTTTTGCTCCAGCTGTTTCCGCCAAAAAAGAAAGTTCATCAAGATATTCAGCTGAGCTCTCTTCATTTTGAGATCGACTAATTAAACCAACTAATATCGCTGTTTCTTGTTTTTTAGTTGTATCGTACATTTTTTAAAAAAATATAAAGTAAAATGTTGATACTAGCTTTATTAGTTTCTACCTACTTTGGTAGCAACACCAAAATTCGTATTTTCAATAAAAAATAAATCTAAGGTTTATTTTTTTAACAACTCCGTATATTCAACAACAGATTTTATTTGATCCTCTGTAAGTTGACCTTCAAAAGGCGTCATGGCTCCCTTTCCTTTTTTAACAATTTCTATTTTCGAAAAAACATCCATTGTTGTTAAGGACAAATCGGTAGCGCCTAATTTTTGAAGTTTCCCATCATCTCCATGACAAGGGCTGCAGCTAGCCTCGTAAAGCTCTTTCCCACTCAATACGCTTGTCGTAATATTTTCTAAGGCTTTTGATTTTTGTTTTTTGCTCATTTCAGCAAATCCATATGCCGCAATAATCAATAAAAGGGAAGATGCAGCCAATATTTTGTTCTTTTTCTTAAATCCAAAAATAGCTAGCGGAATTGAAATGAAGACAGCGATTATTTTTAAAATTAACAATGATTTTATCTCGGGTATTTGGGTGATTAAATAAATTCCTGTAGCTAAAAACAAAAAAGATATTATCATTTCAGGGATTTTAAATCCTTTGGTGAACATCGCCAATGCCTCTTCTTTATCAAACAAAAGCAAGTAGGTTTTTATAATATAAATCAATAAAAATAATATTACCGATAATAAATGAATGTTGCGTATTGCTGTTTCCATATTGCTGTGTGTTATTTTTCTTCAAAAGTAACAAAAATAAATTAAAATATTATTTGCCATGCAGCTGAATAGTTCTTTTTGTTTTTAACATTCAGTTTTTCATGTCCTGTTATCATGCCAAATTAATATAATTGCTTTTAAAAGAAATATTTTTTATATTCGAACATTGATTAAATTTCAACAAGAATTATTTTATGATAAATGAATTACAAATTAATAGTTTCCGCATTTTGCCTTTTTCTACTTCCCTTTTGTTTTAATTCCTTTGCCAGTATAAGAAAAAATAGCGAACCGCAAAACACAATTAAGTTTACTGAAAATAAAAATCAGTGGGATAAAAAAGTTTTATATCGCGCGCAATTAGATGGGGGTGTTTTATTCCTTGAAAGCAATTGTTTTACCTATAATTTTTATGATAAAGAGACTTTGCGAAAAAGCCATGTTAGAAAGCCTAATGAGCCATTTTCAAATGTTTCGAAAATTAGTTCTCACGCATTCCGCATGAGATTTGTTAATGCAGACGAAACGGTTGAATTATTGAAAAAAGAGCAAACATCCGATTATTGTAATTTTTTTATAGGACAGGATAAAAGCAAATGGGCAGGGAATGTAAAAAATTACAAAGAGCTCATTTATCAGCAAATTTATGATGGCATTGATTTACAACTCATCGGCTTGCAAAATGAGCTGAAGTATAATTTCATCGTTTCCCCAATGGCAAAAACAGAGGATATTCATCTGTCATATGAAGGGCTGGAGAGCATTTCTATTAGGAATGGGAGTCTGCTCCTCAAAACCAGCATAAATGAAATTGTAGAGCAAAAACCCTATGCTTATCAGTTTGTTAATGGTAAGCAAGTAGAAGTACCTTGTGAGTTTATTTTAAAAAACACAACAGTTGAGTTTGGATTCCCTCAAGGTTACGATAAAAGTATAGAACTAATAATCGATCCTGTTTTGGTATTTGCTTGTTCCTCAGGCTCTACAGCCGATAATTTTGGGATGACTGCTACATATGATTCTTTTGGATGTTTATATGCTGGAGGAACCTGCTTTAGTCAAGGTTACCCTATTACCCTTGGAGCTTTTGATGTTAGTTATAATGGAATTAGTCAGTCAGGCCGAACCGATGTAACCATAACAAAATATGATGCTACCGGAACCTCTTTGATGTATTCTACTTATTTGGGAGGAGCTGTTAGTACTGAAATTGTAAGCAGTTTGATTGTAAACGAACAAAATGAATTAATGCTTTTTGGAGCAACAGGTTCAAGTGATTTCCCTATTACAACTGGTGCTTATGATATAACATTTAATGGAGGGAATTTTTTAAGCTTTCAATCAAACGGAACAGAATATGATAATGGTACCGATTTGTATGTTTCTAAGTTTAATAGCGATGGCACAAATTTATTGGCCTCTACATTCGTCGGAGGCACACAAAATGATGGCGCAAACGCTAGCAATATTTTGGGATACAATTATGGCGATTATTATCGTGGCGAAATACAGGTTGATAATTTAGGAAACGCATACATTGCTAGTTGCACCTATTCTACTGATTTTCCAACTACGGCCGGTTGTCCGCAAGCTACTGCCGGAGGGGCTTTAGATGGTGTTTTGTTTAAAATAGACCCCAGCTTTTCTTCATTAATTTGGAGTACTTATATTGGAGGAAACGCCGATGATGGCTGTTATGCCCTTGCAATGGATGATTTATTAAATGTCTATACCACAGGAGGGACGGCAAGCAATAATTTCCCAATAACTTCGGGAACAATAGACACTACTTATAATGGAGGCAGCACAGATGGATTTATTACAAAAATAAAAAATGATGGCACTTCAATAATGAACTCAACATTTATAGGAACAGGGAGCTATGACCAATCTTTTTTAATACAATTTGATAAAAATTTCGATCTTTATATTATTGGACAAACAGAAGGGACAATGCCCGTTACCCCTGGCACTTATTCTAATCCCAACAGTAAACAGTTTATATGGAAAATAGATAGTACTTTAAACACAGTATTATTTACAACTATATTTGGAAATGGGAGCGGACAGGTAAATATTACTCCATCTGCATTTTTAGTTGATGGCTGCGATAATATTTATGTTTGTGGCTGGGGAGGTAATATATTAACAGGGATTCCTACTAGCAATATGCCTTTAACAGCAAATGCTTTTCAATCAAGCACGGATGGGTTTAATTTTTATTTATTTGTACTTACCCCAAACGCCAGCTCCTTATTGTATGCAACATATTTTGGTGGTAACCAAAGCAGTGAACACGTAGATGGAGGTACCAGCCGATTTGATAAAAAGGGTATTGTTTATCAGGCTGTATGTTCAGGCTGTGGTGGTAATGATGATTTTCCTGTAACACCAGGTGCTTGGCCCAATACAGGATCTAATGTTAATCACTCATTTAACTGTAACGAAGGGGCCTTTAAATTTGATTTTCAGGCTTCAGGGGTAAGTGCAGACCTTCTTTCTGAGCCTAATGATACTATTTGCGTGGGAACTTCTGTCACTTTTAATAATTCAAGTACAAATGCTCTCAATTATGTATGGGATTTTGGTGATGGCTCGGCAGTATCTGTTGTATCTTCGCCTAATCATGTTTATTCCTCACAAGGTAGTTTTAATGTGATGCTAATTGCAATAGACTCCTCGGGCTGCATTCTTTTTGATACGGCATATTTAATGGTTGTTGTTTTACCCCCGCCCATAATAAACCTTGGTAATGATACCCTGCTCTGCCAAACACCAAATTTATTACTTGACGCAGGCTCTTCTGCCATGTCCTACCTCTGGTCTACAGGGGCTACAACACAAACAATTCAAGCAAGCGCAATTGGCGTTTATAAAGCAACTGTAAGTAATGGTGTTTGTTCGGTTGCTGATAGTATAAATATACAACAGTATGCCTTATTAGATTTAGGGCAGGATACTACCCTTTGTGAGGGACAGTCATTGGTATTAAAGGCTCCCCAGTTTGCAGCTTCATACCAGTGGTCAACGGGAGCTGCTTCACAAACAATAACAGTAAGCTCGGCAGGCTTATATTGGGTAAAGGTAAATTGGGCCTTCTGTCAAACAATAGATACTATAAATATTGAAATTAGGACATACCCAATCGTTAGTCTGCCAGCATTATTGCAAATTTGCCCTGGCGATTCGATGGTATTAAATCCAGGAATTAATAACGATGTTACCTATCAATGGTCAACAGGTGAAGGAACCCCTTCAATAATGGTATTTTTGGGAGGAACTTATAATGTATCCATATCAAATGGCCCTTGCATGGTATGGGACACAAGCAATGTAATTGAAACTTCGCCAATTACATTGCAAGATAAAATAACGCTTTGTGATGCTGAGAGTTATTTGCTTGATGCAGGCCCTGGAGCATCTAGCTATCTTTGGTCGAATGGGGAAACATCTCAAACAATTGAATTAAAAGGGCCGGGGAAGTATTGGGTTGTTAAAAATGCAGGTGATTGCAAGCTTAGCGATACTTCTTTAGTTGATGGTAGTATGGGCTCGGGAGTATTATGGGTGCCTAATTCTTTCACGCCCAACGGAGATTTATTAAACGACTATTTTGAAATTAAAGGAATAGATATAACAAGTTTTCAATTAATGATATTTAACAGATGGGGAGAACTTGTTTATGAAACAAGTAAGATGGAATCTTTTTGGGAAGGAGCAAAAAACGGTAAGCTTTTAGGTGAGGATGTATATATTTGGAAAATAAAATACAAAACTATTTGCAGTAAAAATCTTTTAAAAATAAAAACTGGTCACATTTCATTAATTAGGTAATTAATAAAATATTTTAATAGAGCGAGGTTGATTGTTTTTTTAAAGCCATTATTTAAATAAAAATAGATTATTTTTGCTTCACTTTTTATTCAATTTAATAAACTCTTTATTTGATTCTACCCATTAGTTTATTAAGCCTGGATGTTGAAAAAAGGGTTTTTTTTTCAACATTTTAAATGTTTAATTAACAACGAGGGCAATTAGCTCAGTTGGTTTAGAGCACTACCTCGACAAGGTAGGGGTCGCTGGTTCGAGCCCAGTATTGCCCACGATCGCAAATTCGCAATTTTAATGCGAATTTGCGATTTTTTAATAGATAGGTTTTAAAAACAATTTGGTTTCCATCAGCATAAATTAACCAATTTACAGAAGATAGTCATTCACCAAATAAGATAAGGTTTTTTAATACTTGAATACCTCAATGTCTTCATCTAATTGGCTTCACAGTATTAAGTTCTTTGAACTAAAAAGTTTAGTCAATTTGATAATTGACTTAGAAAAAAATAATGTTACAGCATATTTGGATTAAATGGAAGCGGTAAATCTAATATAATTTAAAGTTCAAGCAGTCATTATATTAATGATATTAATGTTTTTTATAGGTTACGAAAACCTCGAACTTATAAAATTATATTTCAGACGTTCGACTATTTCCACAGGCACTAATTCCAAACATTGATTTTTCCTGACAATACGGAGGGGGGATTTCAAAGCTGAAATGAAAGTAGAATTTTTTTTAATAATAATTAAACTAGTTTTTTTATTAAAAAAATAGGCCTTAAACGGTTGTCGACTTAGTAATATTTCTGTAAAGAAAAGAATTATAAATATGCCTTCTCGCAAACCTCCCTTGCGAATCGGCATTAATTAGTTTTATATAAATAGATTTCGGCACATTAAAATATTCATAAATACTTCCATCCGAAAAGTTTATTTTTAGAGTAAGTCCTTTGTGTTGAAAATCCAAAATAATTGCAGAGGTGGTAGTCAGCGTATATTCCTGAATAAATTGCTTTTGAGTTTCAGGATTAATGCTTACTAAAAAATGATAAGCTTCAATAATTGACTTGCTTTTTTCTTGGGCTTCCAATTGTAAGGACTCAGATCCTGTATATTTATCAGGATGGTACTCTTTCATGAAATTCCTGTAAACTGTTTTTAATTCCTTTAATTCCGTTGTATGGTTTACACCTAAAAGTCTTCTGTAATCTCCAATTCTTTTCATAATAAATTATAACAATTTTAAAAATGATTCTAGTTAAAATGAAATTAAATACCACAATCTGAAAAGGTATTTTATGCAAAACTAAGCTTTTATCTGTTATTATGCGATAGTAAATCCATTAAGAAATGGCATTCCCAAGAATTATTTCTTGGATTGCAACGGATCTTCCCTCCAATGTTTTTGTGAAAAACGATAAATGCCAATTTTATCAATAAGTTCAAGGCTTTTTTAATCGTTTTTAGTAGCATACACAATTTTTTTTATTTTTGCATTTCTCAAAAATAATATTTGCCATTGCTAAAATCTTATTTTTCTGAAACACTTGAAAAAATTGATAATAAGAATGTAGATGTTTTTTCACAAACCCCAAAACTACCAAACTTATTGCTCACAAAGCGATACCGCCAAAAATACAATCAAATTTGAAAGTAAGATCCGTTGCAATGAGATTTTAATAAGGCTATTAAAAGTGCTCTTTTTTATTTTATAGGTTTTTATCGGAAAATCTATCTTCTTAGTTAATGATTCGCTAAGCCATAATTTTTTTTAATCTTCGTCTTCAAATTCTAGTTCTGCATCTTTTTCCCAAATTTCCATTTCACATGGCTTGCAATTAAATTTTAATTTGTACTCGTTTTCGCCATGTTTTAAAATAAGAGGTTCAACAACTTTTTCTCCCATCGTTGCTTTTTGAAATCTGGCACATTTACCTAATTCATATTTAACGCAGTATTTTGTGGTCATTACCCTCGATTTCCCAGGATCCCATTGCAACTCAAATGCCTTTTCTATTTCGGTTACCCCATGTCGTTTATAAAAGGCTCGCGACAATTGATTAGAAACATTATAAGTAAAATCTAATTTAGAAACAGGGTAAGGGTGATCCGTTTTTGTTATTTGAAATTCTTTGCGCTTGTATTCGTTTACTCTGATGTCGATCAATTGATCAAGCACAACTCTTCGTATTTCGTTTATTTTAGAAATTGGCAAAAACCAATTTTTAGTAAATTTTATTTCTATCTCATCCACTATAAAAGGAGTGCTTCCTGTTTTAGAAAGATTTTTTTTGATATTAGGTACTGTCGATTCCTCGTTTTTTGCTATTTCCTTTTCTGATTGAAAAGAAGACATGCTTTCATGCCCATCTTCATCAATAGCAGCTAATTGAAATCCATCGTTTGTTTCAGTAAATTTTAGTTCTACACTTATTTTCCGCACTGCACTGTCCTCTCTTTCAACCAACTTGTTAAATGCTGCGTCCGAATTTCTATAAATGAGTGTTCCAGGCTTAATTGTTTTAAAGGTATTAGGGACAACAATATTATTAATGATAATATTTATCTGAACACCATCTTGCTCAGCATTTTCATTAATAAAACAAAGTCCATCACCGTTATTTAGTTTGTCGTAATTTTCAATTACATAACCATTCTCTTTTGTTTCCATTAGCCTCCCTATTAATTGTCCTTGTGATTTGGGGCTATCCCAGGAACCAATTTTTTCGCCGCGTTTGTTTACAAAATAATCGGTATACCCTCTGTTAAAACTTCTATCCATTTCTGCTTCAAAGTTATAATGAGTTTTACCGGAAGAAGCTTTTTGGTAGGTTTCGTTATTTTCTAAAAAAGTATCCAATTTCTTTCGTAAATAGGATGTGTTGTTTTTAACGTAAACGATATCTTTTAATCTCCCTTCTATTTTAAAAGAGCTAATTCCGGCTTCTATTAAATTAGGCAACTGTTCACTCAAATCTAAATCTTTAATGGATAACAAATGGCTGTTGGCAATTAAGGTTTTTCCTGTCCCATCAATTAAATTATAGGGTAGCCTGCAGTTTTGTGCACAAGAGCCTCTGTTGGCACTTCTTTCGCCATTGGCAACACTCATATAACAATTCCCGCTAAAGGAAACACAAAGAGCGCCTGAAACAAAAAATTCTAATTCAACATCCGTAGCTTTACTAATATCTTTAATCTGATCTAAATTTAACTCTCTAGCCAATACAACTCTTTTCATTCCTGCATCTTTCAGGAATTTTACATGTTTAGGGTCCCTGTTATTTGCTTGCGTGCTGGCATGAATAACTATTGGAGGTAAATCCATTTCCATTAATGCCATATCCTGAACGATGAGGGCATCTACACCAATGGCATATAATTGATAAATCAATTTTTTACAATCCGCCAATTCATTGTCATACAAAATGGTGTTAATTACAACAAAAACTTGGGCCTTAAATAAATGAGCATATGTTACCAATTCAGCGATGTCTTCAACCGAGTTAGTAGCATTTGATCGCGCTCCAAACTGCGGTGCACCTATATATACAGCATCTGCACCGGCATTAATAGCCGCCATACCTTGAACCAAATTTTTGGCTGGGGATAGTATTTCAATTTTCTTTTTCATAGCTGCTACAAAGGTCGAACATTTATTTTAAAGATTGCGAAAATTATTTATTGGTGTGATTCTTATAGGTAATGCCGCAGTTTTTCTTAGCATTATTTATTAATGCCCACTCAATGCTAATAAGGAGGGAATGCATTTCGCCAGACTCAGCTCTTTCGCAATAAAATTCTTAAACTAACAAAATGTTAAATCATCTGAAATGTATATAATTAAAACCCAGCATCGCCTCCTCCTTCACTCTGCTGTGTTGTCTGACGTTTTTTAAATAATTTAATATCAGGTTTTCCAAAATTGATTAGGGCTGTAAACTTTACATAACGTGTTTCTCTCCTGCTCCAGTAATTTTGCAGGTATTGGTTGGTAGTTAAATAATATCCTTTCCCTTTTGTATTAAATATATCAACTACACTTATTGTCAATGTCATAATTTTATATAGTTCCTTACTAAGGCCGAAATCAGCAAAATAAACTTGCTTTTCTTTTCCTTGAGGGATAATCTTTGGGGATTCATAATTGCCGGAAAGCTGCGCTGCAACACCTTTTTTAAAACGATAGTTTAATCGTAATTTGCCGTTATAATAAAACCCTTTGTTGCTAAAACTGCTATTGTTATAGGATGCATCTATTGCCGTATAATATAAATTAATATTTAGGGTTCCTTCAAGTCCTTTAATAATATTGTATTTAAAGGTATTATCCATTCCTAAAGTATTATTCTGTTTACCATTTATAGTTGTACTAACTAGGATAGAAGAATCAACAGGATACTTATAAATAAAATTTGTAAATGGATTTTTTGTTTTTCTGTAAAAAAATGAAATAAAAATATTTCCTTTATTAATAAATTGATTAAAATTAAGTTCGGCTGTGGTAATAAATTCAGGCAAAAGAAATGGGTTGCCAATACTGTAGTTTTTTCTATCGCTACTCGAAATATTTGGAGATAATTGTCGTATATCAGGCCTACCTATTTTTCGAGTAACATTGAACTGTAGCGTTTGTTTCTCATTTGTTTTTTTGCTAATAAAAATGCTGGGAAATATTGCGTTTATTAAATTATTAATATTGCTTGGATAAGAGTATTGAAAAAAGGTCCCACTATTATTTTCTTGCTCACTTTTGAAATACGATTGCTCAAGGCGTAAACCAAACATAGAGCTTATTCGTTTGTATTTTAAGGAATAATTAACATATGCTCCATTTACTATATCGGTTACATTATATTGATTTGTAAGGAATGGATCAATTGTATCTGAGTTTGTATAATGATTTAAAAAACTAGCATCAGAAAAAATTCTATTTGTTTTATAATTTGAACGCACACCCATTTCCAATAATTTACTTTCATTAATAGGGTCAGCATAATCAGCTTGAAACGTATATGTTTGGCCTTTATTGGCAACTTTAATGTTTTGAAATTCCGGATTATCAGAAAAAGGTATTCCGCTGTTGCTATACGAGTTGGTTGTAAAGTTGTTATGATTTTTAATGTTTATATTATTATAGTTGATGCTGGATGATAGTGTTTTCCCTTTTTTAGGGAAGGTTTTATTATAATTAAGTTTCGTTGTAAGATTTTCGAAATGGGTTGTTGTATTTGTTATTCTATCGCCATAAGAAAGTATAGAGTCATAATATGAACCTCTTGATTTGAAAGCTTGGTTTTCTGCGGTATTAAAATCTCCTATAACTAAATTTTCTGAAAGTGAAATTGTATTTCTGTTGTTGATATAGTAATCTACTCCAGCAGAGGCGGTGTTAAAGGTGTTTTTAAATACTTTATTATTGTCCGAATCATAGTATCCACTTATCGATCCATTGTTTAAATTAGTACGATAATTATAAGCGGTGATTGGATTTTTAAACGAGCTGTAATTGTAGGCAACAAAAAAACCAATTTTTTTTTGTCTCATGTTTACGCTCAGCATTCCGTTGTAATGGTCGTTGGTGCCAATACCCGCACTGGCAATACCATAATATCCAATTTTAGTATTCATTTTCATAACAATATTGATAATTCCACCTGATGCGCTTGCTTCATATTTTGCAGAGGGATTGGTGATTACTTCAACTCGTTCAATTCTATCAGCAGATATTTGGTCAAGCAAAAGTGTACTAGGTTTTCCATCAACATAAATAGTGGCAGAATTTTGGCGAAGCAATGCATTGCCACTCTCATCAATTGTTACAGAAGGAACGTTTTTCATTACATCTAAAGCGGTACCTCCATTGGTAACAATGTTTTTGTCTACATTAAAAACTTTACGATCAATATTCATTTCTACTACACTTTTTTCACCAGACACTTCTACTTCATTTAATAGCTGCGCATCTATAGCCATATTTAAATCACCAATATCCTGCTCTTCATTTTGAGGTGTTATTAAAATATTTTTTTGAATTGTTGCAAATCCAATTGACTTAATATTTAAATTGAAGTTGCCAAATGGAAGGTTTTCCAAATTGAATTCTCCATTTATTTTAGTTAAAATACCGGTAATTAAACTATCATTTTTAAGTATCGTTACTGAAGCAAACGGAATCGGCTCCTTTGTTTTTGTTTCTGTTACCTTTCCATATATTCGTCCAGTTTCGGCCGATTTATGGTTGTCTGGTTTTTGTGCAAACAAAAAAATATTTATAAAAAGAAGAATTAAAAATAAAATCTGTTTTGTCATTATTTGCTACTCTTTTGTACGCCTCTTAACCTGCGAATATAAGTTTATTATTTTTAATTTGATTATCTCAACAGTGTTACTATTCCCTTATAATTATGTTCCTGATTTTTAATATCTGTAACTACAATCGAATAAACATATACATCTCTTTGTGCAATTTCATTTCCGTTATTTATTTTTCCATCCCATGCTTTATAAATGTCATTTGAAAAGAAAATTAAATTTCCCCAACGATCAAAAATTTGCATTTTGTAGTTTAATATGTATAAGCCTTTACCTGCGAATGTTTCGTTTATATCATCATCATTTGGAGAAAAGGAGTTTGGTATATAAAATACAAAATCAGGTTCAATATTAATTTGCTGATAAGCGGTGTCTGCACACCCTAATTGGCTGGTCGTTATAAGTGTTATAATAAAGATACCTGTATCTTGAAATATATGAGGAGTTGGGGTAAATAAGCTGCTGGTATCAAGGTCGCCAAAATTCCAAAACCAAAATGATGCTCCAGCTGAAAGGTTTGTAATGGAAATAATGGGGTTAATAATTGTTTCTGTTTTAGGCTCCACTGAAAAATTTGCAAAAGGTTTAGGGAAAACACTTATGTAATTATTTTTCGACAAGGTGCTTATGCAGCCACTATCAGAAGTTACAGATAATTGAGGGGTGTAAAATAGAGTGCTAGATACAGAATCGTTGGCATAGCAATAAATAGTATTCTCATTAGTAATTGTTTGACCGCCATCGCCAAAGTCCCATAAAAATAAATTGTTATTTCCAGTAAAAATAGAGGATGTGTTTTGAAAATTAATACATAAAGGTTCGCAACCAGCGCTGTCATTGCTTGTAAAGCTAACATACGGATTGGGATTAATAACACTTGTTTTTGATGCCGAATCTACACAACCAAAATATGAAATGCTTGTTAGCATAACTATGTAAGAGCCTGGTCCTGGGAAAATGTTTGTAGCATTTGGATTTGTATTTATTAAACTGCCGTCATTAAAATCCCATGTCGAGGAAAGTATTGTATCTGTTATTGGGATGGTAGATAAATTAGTGAAATTAACCACACTTCCATCACATACATTTGGAGAACTAAATTGGATAATAGGTAAAGGGTGGACTACTGTATTTTTAACTACAGTGTCTTTGCACCCTTCAAAAGAACTTGCAACAAGGCTAACTGAAAACGAACTTGCATTTGAATAATTGTGTGATGGCTGTTGGTTAGTATCTACTGGACTTAAATCACCAAAATCCCATTCCCAATTTGTAATATTTCCAGAAGCAACACTTGACGAGTCATTAAAATACATTAATTGATTGAAGCATATATTTGTAAAGCTAAAATCTGCTATTGGCATTGGAAATACGGTTATCGTATCTATAAAAATCCCTTGGCAACCAAGGTTGGAGGATTGCGTAGTTAAAGTAACAATATAATCACCTGGTGTAGGATACATGTGGTTCTCGTTCCATATGCTTGTATTAATAGATGAATTGTCGCCATAATCCCATGAATAACTTGATATTGTACCCATTGTTGGATTTGTAGATATGTTAACAAAATTTGCAGAATCTAATAAACAGGTATTGTTAAATGTGAATAAACTATTAGGTGGATCATAGATATTTATTGGAATATTTGCTACTGAGGAGCAGCCATCTATTGTATTTGTTACCAGAGTAACATTAAATATTCCATAACTGGGATATAAATGAGAAGGGTTAATAATATTTGAAGTAGTCCCTCCATAGCCAAAAACCCATAAATAGGAGCTTATTGATGTGGATAAATCTACAGAGGAATTATTTATAAAAAATATCGAATCTGTAAAACAAACATCGGTATGATTAAAATCTGCTATTGGATTATAAAATACTTCAATGGATTTAATTATAGTATCTGAACAGCCATAATTATTATTTATATTTAAAGTAACGGTATCTAAACCTGCATTCAAATAAATATAAAATGGGTTTTGTAAATTACTTGAAAAACTCCCATCGCCCATGTTCCATAACCAATCGGTAATTGTGCCCGACAAAGTAGTGGAGCTATCTGTGAACACTGTTGCATTTCCATTACACACTTTCGTTGAAGAAAAATTTGCAACAGGTTTAGGGTTTACTGTAATTAAAACATCTCCCGCTTGAGGGTTTGTGCAGGTTGCAATATTCGCATCTTTTACACTTACTAAAGTATAAGTGAAAATTCCCGCTGTATCGGTTGGAGCGGCTATTGTTACGCTATCCCCTAAAATACTATTTATAGCCGGCTGTATTATTCCATTAATTGAATATGTAAAAGTATAGGGAGCCACTCCTCCATATCCAATTAATGTTATCATTGGAGAATAGTAGTTTTGGCAAACAAATGTTGTTCCATCAATTGTCCCTGTCGGTAAAGGGTCTATAATTACTGTGGCACTTCCACTCTGCAACATTTCGCAGTTAGTGGTGCTTGAATCCATTACACTTATTAAATTGTATGTGAAGGACCCTGCCGCCAATGTTGACGCATAGATAAATGCTGAATCACCATTAGTGCTAATTATTGTTTGGTTAATGCCACCATTAATATTATAGGTAAAGGTATATGGACTGGTACCTGTAAATCCTATTAAGTAAACAATTGGTTCTGTTGCGTCCTTGCACACTTCTGTACTCCCCTCTATAATGGCAGTAGGTAAAGGATTTATGGTAACTGTTGTACTTCCATTTTGCACTTGCGAACAAGTTGTTGAACTAGCATCTTGTACACTTAATAATTCGTATATAAATGTTCCCGCAATATTTGTTGAAACAGCCAATAATACACTACTATCGCTTGTCGTTGTTATTGTTAATGCCGGGCCACCATTTATTGTATAGGTGAATGTGAAGGGCGCTGTGCCTATAGATCCGGCAAATAGAATGTTAGGTGAAACTTCCCCCACACATGCTTCCGCTAAACCATCAATTGATATTGATGCAACAGGGTAAGGGTTTACTATAATTGTTGCACTATCATTTAGTACTTGAGAACAATTGGTTGAGCTGGAGTCTTCTATGTTTATTAAGTTGTATACATAAACCCCAGGCAAGTTTGTTGGCGCTATAACTATTGCTGTATCTCCATTGCTTGAACTTACTGTTTGATTGGCACCACCATTAATATTATATGTAAAAATATAAGGGGCAATACTTCCCGATCCAATTAGTGTAATATTGGAAGTGGCTGAGCTTGCACAAATATCCAATGATCCTAAAATATTGCCTGTAGGAAGTGGATTAGCTATGATTGAAATAGTATCTTTTGAAATACAGTTTATTCGATTTGTAGATAGAATATAACTGGTCGAAATGGGTGCACTTGTGGTGTTTGAGGTAGTTAAAGTTGCATTTGAAATATTTGGATCATTTAAGTTTATGGATGGCGTCCAATTATATGTATAGCCGTTCACTGGCGCAGTGCTCAGTATTATTGTTTTTTCTGAACAAAGGGTGCTGTCGTTAAATAAGCTAATCAAGTTTAAGTTAATGAGTAATTCAGAATAATCGCAAACACAAAAGTTTATTAAAGGATCAATAACAGCTATAATTGAACACGCTTTTCCTGAGGGGACATAAAAAGTTGAGGTAAACCACATTGTGCTGTCCTTTGGGATTAATAGCGTGTCTTCTGCCAAAAACTGATCACCTGTATTATAAATGCCATCTCCATTATCGTCAGAAAAAAACTGAATAATAGAATCGGCACTCGAAAGTATAGCCTGACCGGTATTTGTAATGTCATAACTCAGCGTTACTAATTCTCCACCCGGAGGATTGGGAATAGCGCTGCCATTTCCATTACTTAGTGATAAATATGCTTTATAGGTAAATACAGGGAGTGAAGTGTCTCCTGTAACTGTTTTTGTTATACAATCGATACCTGTTGTTAAACAGTTAATGGTATTAATGCAATATGTTTCTGCTTCAAAAAATACGATCCCACAGCTAAGTAAAGACGGCTGACCTGTATATTGAAATGTGAAAATACTGCTATCTCCTGCGCTTGTTCCAAATGGTAATTTCCATACTAAATAACTGTTCCCGTTTAAACTATATTGTACTGGCGTCCCATTAATTGGTGAGTTATACAAACCAATAAAAGAACCTGAAATATATTCAACTCCTAAGGGCATTTCAATTTGTATCGAATCTGTTTGACCAAAAGCGGAGGGCCCTTCATTGATAACGAATACCCTCATTGTAGTGTTTTCTGCACAAGGGGATAGATAAGTAGTTTTTAGTGTTATGTCTGTAGCATATTGCTCCGTGGCTCCTGTAATAGTTAATGGCGGTGATAGAAATATTTCAGACGCTACAGCAAGTCCACAGGCGGTAGCCCCTTTAATAATATATGAAATGCTGCTGCCTGATATATAACCGCAATCTGTTATAGTTTTAAATGTAATTTTAAATGAATTTAATATGGTATCTAATATCCCTTTTAATCCATCAGCTCCAATAAGGCTATCAATTTGACTAATATCCCATTTCCATACATTTGCTCCCATAAAGCTTGGGTCAGGAATGTTAATGGAAGTATCTGAAACAGGATAATTAAATTGAGAGGATCCATTTAAGATTGATATGCCATTAGGGAGCGTAGCTTGAAGGGATAGGGCGTATGCCGTTCCTAAAAAAACATTTATTCCCTCAGCACTAAATTCTGCTGTATCGCAAAGTTCAATGCTTGTTGCAGGTGCTGTGCTATTCATTAAAAACCCCGCCGTTAAAGGCGTTAAAGTTAATGTGATTTTTTTCGAAACACAAGGATAGTCATTAATGTTTGATGGGTATCCTGCGCTGCAGTTCCATCCAGTATGAACAACAATACTGTCGGGTCCACAAGAAATAAAAGAAGCGGTTATTCTGAAATTCCTAACGGCAGATGCCTCCACAGTCCCAACTTGAAAGATGTTTCCTGATATTGGGATAGTTATATTACTATCTAAATCAACCACCTTTGTTATTGATACCCCAGTAATCATTGGGCCACTTAGCCATGTATTTACTGCATCTGAAATGTTGGAGGTGTTTGATATGCTAATATCCCATGTTGTTGTTGAATCAAGAGCAAAAACCGATGGCAACACGGATTGTAAAAATAAAAATGGTGGCTCATAAATAATTTCATCTGTCGCTGATAAAAAACAGGTATCGCTTCCTTGGCCTGTTAAATAAGTGTTAGGCTCGAATGTCCAATCATATTGAATGTCTTCAGAAACTAAAGGAATCACCTCACAGGATGGCTGAATTACAACTTCTAAATTCCCCATAAAGCCATCATCACTTAAAGGTATTGACCCTCCATAACCTAAGAAATAAGGCTCTACATTAAATATAAGTGTGTCTGAATTAGGGTTTAATGGTGTTATGGTTTGCCAAGAGCAGGTGTTTGTAAATGTAGTACCAGCTGTCCTTTGCTGGTTGAACCTTGCCGATACAAAATTATATCCAGCAGGTATTATAGCTGTTAAAATATCGGGGTGGGCCCAATTTCTGTATTCAAATGGAAACAAATTGCCGCCACTATAATTATTGTCATGAGGGCCAATACTAAGATAGTAGCTTTGCGCTATAGTCCTGTTGCCACAAGAGTTAAAAACATAGCTGTCAGGGCCATGGGAAAGATAAAAATATCCTATAACCGAAACATTTCCATTATAATTGCCACATTGATATTTATCTGATGCTGAAGTGGGATTCGGTATCTCACTTGAGTAAAATTTATTTGTTGAAAAACAATTTAAAATAGGCCCGTTTGTATTTTTAGTAACCTTATATCTGGGCTTAAAAATAAGGGAGTCACCATTGGTATTTATATATCCAACAGGTAAACAACCGCTAGTAATTAAATCAGGGGCACTAAGGTTATATAAAAATGTTTTGGTACTTCCTGTAGTAATTGATGTAGGTGCAAAATTATTGCATGTTGCTAGCAAAACCCCTCCTCTGTATATAAATAATTGTGCATCTAGATATGTTAAAAGATTTCCATTACTAATTGAAGAATAGGCGTAGCAATACTGCAAAGTAGGATGTAAAAAGTTGGTGTTAACAATACCTGTGAAAGCTGCAGTAATGGTGTCGCCAAACATTGCTCTATTAGTTTTTATTTTTGTGAAATCTAAGCTTCCTGTTCCATCGGGTAGCCCATCTCCACCATTAACTTGGTTGTCTGGCAAACCATAGCTTGTTCGTTTTATTTTATAATTATTAAAAAAAATTCCAAAAGGGCAAGGGTCGGGACAAATAATATTAAAAGGCGCGCTCGTACACCAAACGCCTATTTCACATGCGCAGGTATTGTTTGGTATATAAAAAGATTTAACTGTTACAGCCGATAAACTATCTATCCCTGAGCATAGGGAGCAGTTTAGTGAAAGGTTTATTTTTACTTCTGCCTGGTTTAAATTAAAAGGAGGAGGGGAACTAAAAATAGCCGTAACCGTATTTCCTGCTGATGTTACGGAGTTTGGCGTCCAAGTAGTAATACCATTGAGGTTAACAATCCGTATATTCGAATAATTTAAACATGGAAAAGGAGGTAATGTAAATTCAAATTTCCAATACGCTCCAGGCTCAAATGAAAAGGAATTGGTATAGTTGGTAAATAAAAAATTAAAAACACCCGTTTGACCATTCGTTAAAGTAGAGGGTGAGTCATCATTTGCCAATACACCATAAAGTTGTGAATAAACTCTCCCCCATGTTTCGGCTATTATATATGTGTTTTGGCAAATATTTTTATATGTTCCTTTATATCGCCAGCCGTTAATATAATTTTGCCCAGTATTTGTGCAGAAATTAGGGCAGCAACTGTAACTATTCCATTTTAGGTAAATGGTATCTCCTGTATTTATAATTGGTATAGTAATAAATGCTTTCCCTTTTGCTCCTGTCATACAGCTTAAATCTGAGGTAGCTACTGTACTGGTTGGAGAGATTGAACTAGGGCTTGAGTAAAGGCCTGTTTGAATGGTAAAACTATTCGGGTCTATGTTTGAACCAACGCTAGCGTTGTATCCACCGCCGGTGGCTTGGAATATTTCCAATTGAACATTTAGCGCATTTCCTAAACCTTTATTTATTATTTTTAATTGCTGCAAGCTCGCATTTCCAGCACCAAGATAGCTGTTCATCGAAGCTATTGGAGTAATAACCAAAACTGGAAGGTAATTAGGAAATAATACATTTGCACCTGAGGTAGATGATTGACAGGCATTTACACTGCAGCCCCAAAACACCTTAAATGCCGAAGAGGCCGCAATACAGTTTTGAATGTTTACTGTTTCACAAATAACAACACTTTCACCTGTTTCAAAAAAACTATCGCCGTCACCAATAGTTAAAAAATCATTTCCGCTTAATATAATTTTCGCTGTTAGTCCAATATTTGTTAATGTTCCCTTATCCGTTGATGTAATTTGTATTCCAGAACCATGGATATCCGTTAGAGTGAAATCTGAAAGCTCTCCAAGCCCACTATTAACAATGGTTATACAGCGATTAAAAACGCCCCCTATAGTTCCAATATAAGATTGGTTAGTTACGGTTGAAATCGTAAGAAAGGGTGATTTAATAAGGTAAAGTGAGGTAAGATTACTGTTATAAGTATGATTATTATTGGCGGTATAATTAACTCGGTTAGTGTTTTTTATTATTCCTCCTCCTGCAGCAAATGCTATAGCAGTGCATTGTGCCTTCGCCATATAAGTAATAGTTATGCTGGTCAATGCACTTATATTTGGTAAAACAGCTTTTATAATTCCGCCAAAAGCATTTATGAAAACTCCTCCAACAAGCGAACCAGAAACGTATTGAATACCTGTTGGCAAAGTAATTAACAAGGTGTCGCTGGTAATTAAAAATGGAGATGGGTTATATACATTTACTGTGAAAAGTTTCGCTGAGCCGCAAACAGTTAATTGCGCTGGGGAATTACTGGTTATGGAAATCATATTCCCTTGAGCAATGCAATTATAATTGATGAAAATAAAAATACCTGTTAATATTTTTTTCATTGTATTTTTATTACATTATCCAAACCTACTGAAAAGTGTCCTTTATTTCAGATTATATATAGAGTACAAATTTTTAAAAAAAGTTGCATTGCATATCAGCTTTTAAATGCTCCCCCAAAAACTTAAAGCGTATAAAAAAAACGACTTTAATAATTACCTGCGTTCCAACTTTTTTTAGTAAAAAAAACCACTACAACTATATATTATATTGAATGTTTAGCGAAATTTATTTGGGGATAAAATTAAGATTTTAAAATTAGAAACTTAGTTATAAAGTGAAAATTATCTGCGTTTTGGTATTTATTCCTTTAATTAATATAAAGGAAATTTAGAATTAGGGTAAAATATCCCCCCCCCCCGAAAAACGTCTGGATTTAAAACTGCCACGCATATCTTTAAAAACATCTTGTTTTCAAGCTGTTATAATTTTTTGTTCCAATAAATTTAAACCATAAGATTTTGTTAAAGTGGAAAAGAGTTTTTGATTTTTTTTAAATATTTTAATTTCGTTTTTAGTCAAATTCATTGCACTATATTTTAGTATAGCATTTTATACCTGTCATTTTTAAATGTTATAATATATTTTTAAATTAGGATATTATATTTTTAAAATTTCTAATTTAATATATATATATTATAATTTTTAATTAATTATTGATGAAAATTATTGTGAATTTTTTAAGTTATTTAGTTTTATTATTATTGTTTTATCCTTTTCATTTTTAAATTATTTTTTTAAAAAAAATAAAAAAATTATCTTGAATTTTTTTTACGATTAATTACCGCATTCATAGAAAAAACGCATAAAATTTTTAGATTACTAAAAAATAATAATTATTATTTTTTACACCAGTTTTTAAAAAAAATATGCTCGTGAGTATGTAAATAAAGTTGATTTTTTTTATAATCTATATATAATTAGATTTTAATAGGCCATTTTGAATAAATTCCAGAGCTTTATATCGAAAAAATAAATATATACATATAAATATATTTATATATAATTAAATTTAATATTATATATAATATTATGTAATATCAAGTTTTATTTTAATAAACTTGTTTAATTTTTTTTTATAATTTTTTGATTTTATAAAAAAATAAATTTTTATTTTGATCTATTTTTTTAATTAATGGTTATTTTTTATTTTATATTTATATTTTTATAAAACTTCTTTAAATATAATTTCTTATATAATTTTTTTATCTAAATTAGGATTTTATTATTATCTTAATTTTATTTCATTAGTATTTTAAAATGGTACTTATCCTTTTTTTAAAATAATATATTTTTCATTTTTTTATTTAGCAGTTATCTGCTCTTTTACCTGAATATCAATATTTGTTTTTTTTAATTCATGTGTTTTTCAGAATTCTCTTTCTTTTAATTATTTTCAATCTTTTTTATTGGATTCAGTTTTTTTATTTCTATTATTTCAGCGATATTTCCTTGTTTTTTCCTTATTCCCTTCTGGTTTTCCTTATTTGATAATTTGATCAGGCTTGTAATGATATAATTTTGCTCTCTTTTTATAATTGATAGTATAAATGTGTTTTTTGTATCTTTTTTTCTTCCTATTATACCCCCAAGTCATTTAATCTATATACTTTTTGTATATTATTGCTGCGTTTGTTCAAAGTATAAGAATATCTGTTGGTCTTTACCAAGTATTCTAATTTTGTAGTTTTTCTCGTTTTTTTTGAATGCCCTGAGAACCCCCTAGATTTTGTTTTTATTTCATTTTTTATAAATATCGCCTTCTCAGCCTCTTTGTTTTAGTGTTTATTTTTTAAAAAACAATTGCTTTTTTATTCATGTCTTGTTATACGGGTTTTAATTTTCTATGGTTTTTTATTATTCTATTCTATTATTCTGCAATTTGATAAAGTGGTATTATTATTTTTCTTTTATTCATTTAATTATCAGTTTCTTTTTTATGCCTTTCTTCTTTAGTTTTTATCTGTTTTTTTCTTTTTTTTTAGATTTTTTATCTGTATATTCCTTTTGGAGGATTTTTATTTAGTATAATTCCATTTTTTCACTGCTCCGCCTTTCGACAAACTGCATTTTTATGTCGTTGAGTGTGTTCATTCTCTTTATTTATTTCATTCTTTTTTATTTTTCTTGGTATAAATGGTTGGCAGTATTCTAAAACATTGGGTTTTATCCTTATTGATTATTTTTATTTTATTTTTATTTTATTTTTATTCTGTGTATAATATTTATATATATTTGCCAAATTTTTAATTAAATTAAAACAATTTTTTAAATTTTTATTAAAATAATTAATCTATTGTAGTATTGTTTTTTTGTTTTTATTTTTTTAAAAATTGATTTTTATTTTCTTTCTAGTTATTTAACTAGAAGGTTTTATTCATTAGGTGTGTGCAGGTTATTTATGTTCTTTTTTTGTTTAAAATTCAATATTTTTTAATCTTATAATTTGTTCAGTTTTATAGAATTATCGCATTTTGTTTTTATTTGAGGTCTTTTTTATTTATTTTTCAAGCTTATTTGAATTTTATTTTATTTTATTTTTTAGTGTAATTGTTTGATCTTAAAGCTTTTGTTTTTTTATTTTGATTAATTTTATATTATTTTTAATATTTTTGTAACCTTTTATGATGTTATTGCGTTGAACTGTTCAAATTAATATTGCAAAATCTTTTATTGTACTCTCTTTCTTAATGATTGCGGGTTACTTTATTTTTTTTTGCATTTTTTTATTTTATATATACACAGATAATTAATGTTTAAGTTTTCATTTTTATTTTTAACGTTTTCAGGTATTTTCTAAAATATGGAATATAATTACCTATACCGTACAAATAAATTAATTTCATCCTTTAAATCTTTGCTTTTAGTAGCATTGTTTATTGGATGCAATTCTTTTATTAAGTTGTATGCACAGGTAACTGTAACAGTTCCTACTTTAACTACTATTACAGGTTGTTCTTTTCCTACACCTTATAGTTTCTTAGGTGATATTGTTATTACTGAGAATGCCAATGGTAATATTTCAACTTTTGGAACTATTACACTTTCCGCCCCTTCTAATTTTGAATTCGAATCTGGTACTGGTAGTGTTAGCATAACTGCAGGTACTGATATAACTTCAATTTCAGGTACAAGTATTACTACTAGTAGTGTTTCTTTTACTATTAATGGTTCTTCATTTTCCTCCATCGATGAAATAAAAATTACCGGATTAAAAGTGAGAGGTATAACTGCTGCTGCTGGTCCTCAAAACGTAACTCGTACTGCTGGTACTTCTGTAATTTCGGGGGATGCTAATGGACAAAATCATGCAAGTTTTACTTCCTATTTGAACAGCATAACTGCTGGTACCATCGCTTCTGCTCAAACTATTTGTGAAGGTGGTGACCCAGCAGCTTTTACCCTTGCTGTTGTTTCAACAGGTTCAGGCTCTCTTTCCTATCAATGGTTTGAAAGTACTGACGGTTATACTTCTGCCATATCTACTAGCAGCATTTATAACGTCCCTTCTGGCTTAACTGCTAGTACTACTTATAGGCGTATTGCCACAAGTACTCTAAATAGCCTTGCCTGTGATGCAACTAGTAATGATATAATTGTAACGGTTAATTTTGTTACCGGTGGTACCATTGCCGCTGCTCAAACTATTTGTAGCGGTGGAGACCCAGCTGCATTTACTGTTACAGACCCATCCACGGGATCTGGATCGCCCACTTACCAATGGAAATACAGCACCGATTCGTATTCTTCCGTTTTGGCTACCTCTTCAACTTACGATGTCCCTTCTGGGTTAACAGTTGCTGCTACATACCGAAGGATTACTATCAGTACTTTAGGTGCTTTAGCATGCTCAGCTAATAGTAATGATTTAATAGTAACTGTAAATACTTTAACAGGTGGTACTGTAGCTGCTTCTCAAACAATTTGCAGCGGTGGCGATCCTGCCGCCTTTACTCAAACGGTTGCTTCTACTGGTTTATGTACGCTCACTTATGAATGGAAAAGCAGTAGCGATAGTTTCACAGCTTTTCTAGGTACTGGTACAACGTATGATCCTCCATCAGGTCTCACTTCTACTACTACTTATAGAAGAATTACAACTTGTAATTTAAATGGTTCTGCTTGTTCAGCAAATAGTAATGATTTGGTAGTTACTGTCAATTCTATTACTGGTGGTACCATAGCTGCCTCTCAAACAATTTGTAGCGGCGGCGACCCTGCAGCCTTTACTGAAAGTGTTGCCCCTACAGGATCAGGAACCTTAACATATCAATGGAAACATAGTGCCGACGCGTACAGCGCTGTATTATCAACTTCCGCAACTTATGATGTCGCCGCTGGTTTAACTACTACCACTACTTACAGAAGAACAAGTATTTATACGCTAGCGGGGGTAGCTTGTTCTGCTCTTAGTAATGACATTACAGTTACAGTTAATGCTGTTACTGCTGGCACTATTGCTTCTGCTCAAACTATCTGCAGTGGCGGTGATCCAGCTGCTTTTACAGAAAGTGTTGCTTCTTCCGGTTCTGGTTCACTTACTTATGAGTGGAGACATAGCGCAAATTCATACGGATCTTCTTTATCATCTTCTTCCACTTATGATGTAGCCTCTGGATTAACAGCTACTACTACATATAGACGTGTCACAATCAGTACCCAAGGCGCACAAGTTTGTTCTGCTAATAGTAATGATATTGTGGTGACTATAAATTCTGTTACTGGCGGTACCATTGCTGCATCTCAAACAATTTGTTATGGTGGCGATCCTGCTGCATTTTCTGCAAGCGTGGCCCCTACAGGTTCTGGTACACTTACATATCAATGGAAAGGTAGTGCCGATGGATATGCTGCTGTTATAGGTACATCAGCAACTTATGACGTTCCTTCGGGTTTAATTGCGACCACTTCATATAGGCTTACTACAATAAGTACTTTAGTTGGGATAGCTTGTACTGCTAATAGTAATGATATTACTGTTACAATTAACTCTTTAACTGGAGGCACAATAGCTGCCGCTCAAACCATCTGTAATGGCGGTAATCCTGATGCCTTTTCTATTTCTGTTGCATCTTCTGGTTCGGGAACACTCACTTATAATTGGTTTGAAAGTGCCGATGGGTATGTGTCTAGCTTAGCTAGCTCTTCTACTTATGATGCCCCAGGAGGATTAACGGCTACTAATACTTATAGAAGAATTACAACTAGTACTTTAGGGGGCTCCACTTGTACTGCTAATAGTAATGATATTATTGTAACAGTGCAAAGTGCTGTTACAGGTGGAACAATTGCCGCTGCACAAACAATTTGCAGTGGTGGAGATCCTGCTGCATTTACCCAAACAGTCGCCTCCTCTGGATCTGGAACCTTAACTTATCAATGGAAATATAGTACCGACGCTTTCTCTTCTTTATTGGGAACAAATAATACTTATGATGTCCCCTCTGGGCTTTCAGTTACTACTTCTTATAGAAGGATTACAATTAGCACTGTCGGTAGCATAACTTGTACAGCTAATAGTAATGATCTTGTCATATCTGTTAATGATATTGCTGCAGGTACTATCGCTTCTGCACAAACTATTTGTAATGGTGGTAATCCAAATGCTTTTACTACAAGTGCAGCTGCTACTGGCTCTGGGACTCTTTCCTATGCTTGGAAAAATAGCACCGATTCCTATACAGCAAGCATTGCTCTTACAGAAACTTATGATGTTCCTAACGGTTTAACTAGCACAACTACTTATAGAAGAATTGCTACAAGTACCCAAGGTGGTATAACTTGTAGCGCAACTAGTAATGATATTGTTGTATCAGTGCAGGGTGTTGTTTCTGGTGGAACCATTGCTGGTTCTCAAACTATTTGTAATGGCGGAGATCCTGCCGCTTTCTCAGAAAGTGCAGCATCAACAGGTTCTGGAACATTAACTTATGAATGGAAACAAAGCACAGATTCATATGCTGCAACTTTAGGAACCTCTGAAACTTATAATGTCCCTTCAGGTTTGACTGCAACTACAACTTATAGAAGGATTACTATTAGCACCTTAAATGGTGTTCCATGCTCTGCCAATAGTAATGATCTTGTTGTTACTGTTAGTGTTGTTACAGGTGGTACAATTGCCGCTGCACAAACCATCTGTAGCGGGGGTAATCCAGCAGCTTTTACCGAAAGTACAGCATCTACAGGCCCTGGAACCTTAACTTACGATTGGAAATACAATACAGATAGTTATAGCACAACATTAGGAACATCCAGCACCTACGATGCCCCATCTGGTTTAACAGCTACAACTACTTATAGACGAATTACTACAAGCACTTCTGGTGGAGTATCTTGTACTGCAAATAGTAATGATATTATAGTAACCATAAACTCAGTAACGGCTGGTACAATAGCAAGTTCTCAAACAATTTGCAGTGCTGGGGATCCTGCAGCATTTACAGTTAGTACACCTGCTACTGGTGGTGGTACATTAAGTTATGAGTGGAAACAAAGTTCAGACAGCTATGCCGCAACTTTAGCAACAACTGCAACCTATGATGTATCTGCGGGTTTAACAAGCGCAACTACTTATAGACGCATAACTACAAGTACATTAGGTAGTGTTGCGTGTACAGCAACTAGCAATGATATAGTTGTATCTGTAAGTGCAGTAACTGGCGGCACAATAGCTTCTTCTCAAACGATTTGTAATGGAGGAGATCCTGCAGCTTTCACAGAAAGTGCAGCATCAACAGGTTCGGGTACTTTAAGCTATGCCTGGAAATACAGTACCGATAGTTATGCTTCTACTTTATCTACTTCATCCACCTATGATGTGGCATCCGGTTTAACAGCCACTACTACTTATCGAAGAATTACTACCAGTACTTCCGGTGGTGTAACATGTACAGCCAATAGTAACGACATCGTTATAACAGTTCAGAGCGCTGTAACTGGAGGTACAATCGCGGCTGCACAAACAATCTGTAGTGGTGGCGATCCAGCTGCTTTTACGCAAAGTGTTGCGGCAACTGGTTCGGGTACTTTAAGTTATGAATGGAAGTCAAGTGCAGATACTTATGTATCTACTTTAGGAACAGCCTCCACCTACGATGCTCCATCGAGTTTAACAAGCACAACTACTTATAGACGCATAACAACAAGTACTTCAGGTAGCGTAACATGTACAGCCAATAGCAATGATATTGTAGTAACGGTTCAGTCATCAGTTACTGGCGGTTCAATTGCCGCGGCACAAACAATCTGTAATGGAGGTGATCCAGCAGCGTTCACAGAAACAGCTGCATCTTCAGGTTCCGGCACCTTAAGTTATGAGTGGAAATACAGTACGGATGGTTATGCTTCCGTTCTAGGAACAGGTACAACCTATGATGTATCCTCCGGTTTAACAAGCACAACTACTTATAGACGCGTTACCAGCTCTACAGTTGGAAGTGTAGCATGCACAGCGAATAGTAATGATATAGTAGTAACTGTTCAGAGTGCTGTAACCGGCGGTACGATAGCAGCAGCACAAACGATTTGCAGTGGCGGCGATCCGGCAGCATTTACAGAAAGTGTAGCATCAACAGGTTCTGGAACCTTAAGTTACGCTTGGAAATATAGTACAGATAGTTATAGTTCAACATTAGGAACTTCCAGCACCTACGATGCTCCTTCAGGTTTGACAGCTAGTACGACCTATCGCCGCATTACAACCAGCACAGTAGGAAGTTTAACTTGCACGGCAACAAGTAATGATATAGTTGTAACAGTTCAGAGTTCTGTTACAGGTGGTACAATTGCAAGTTCTCAAACGATATGCAGTGGAGGCGATCCTGCAGCATTTACAGAAAGTACATCTTCAACAGGTTCTGGCGCATTAACATATGCATGGAAACAGAGTACAGACAGCTATGCAGCAACTTTAGCAACAACAGCAACGTATGATGTATCTTCAGGATTAACTGCAACAACAACATATAGGCGTATAACTACCAGTACTTTAGGTAGTGTTGCTTGCACAGCAAATAGTAATGATATAACAGTTACAGTCCAGTCATCCGTTACAGGTGGCACAGTAGCAAGTTCACAAACGATATGTAATGGAGGTGATCCAGCAGCTTTCACAGAAAGTGTAGCATCAACAGGTTCGGGTACATTAAGTTATTCTTGGAAATATAGTACCGATAGTTACGCTTCAACTTTATCTACTTCATCCACCTATGATGTGGCATCCGGTTTAACAGCTACTACTACTTATCGAAGAATTACTACCAGTACTTCTGGTGGTGTAACATGTACAGCCAATAGTAATGACATCGTTATAACAGTTCAGAGCGCTTTAACTGGAGGCACGATAGCGGCTGCACAAACAATCTGTAGTGGTGGCGATCCAGCTGCTTTTACGCAAAGTGTTGCGGCAACTGGTTCGGGTACATTAAGTTATGAATGGAAATCAAGTGCAGATAGTTATGTAGCTACTTTAGGAACATCTACCACCTACGATGCCCCATCCGGTTTAACAGTTTCTACAACTTATCGACGCATAACAACCAGTACTTCAGGTAGCGTAACATGCACAGCTACTAGCAATGATATTGTAGTAACGGTTCAGTCAACAGTTACTGGCGGTTCAATTGCCGCGGCACAAACAATCTGTAATGGAGGTGATCCTGTAGCATTCACGGAAACAGTAGCATCAACAGGTTCAGGCACTTTAACTTATGCATGGAAATACGATACAGATGGTTATGCTTCTGTTTTAGGAACAGGTACAACCTATGATGTATCATCTGGTTTAACTTTAAGTACTACTTATAGACGTGTTACAACTAGTACTTCAGGCAGTGTTACATGTACAGCAAATAGTAATGATATAATAGTAACAGTTCAGAGTGCTGTTACGGGTGGTACAATAGCCGCTGCACAAACAATCTGTAATGGAGGTGATCCAGTAGTCTTTACTGTAACTGTCGCTTCTACAGGTTCTGGCTCCTTAAGTTATCAGTGGAAACAGAGTGTTGATAGTTATGTTGCTACAATAGCAAGTACTAACGCGTATGATGTTCCATCGGGTTTGACAGCCAGTACTACCTATCGCCGTATTACAACAAGCACTGTAGGAAGTTTAACTTGCACGGCAACAAGTAATGATATAGTTGTAACAGTTCAGAGTTCTGTGACAGGTGGCACCATAGCAAGTTCGCAAACGATATGCAATGGCGGTGATCCAGCAGCGTTTACAGAAAGTGTAAGTTCAACAGGTTCGGGTACATTAACATATGCCTGGAAACAAAGTACAGATAGCTATGCAGCAACATTAGCAACAACAGCCACGTATGATGTATCTTCAGGTTTAACAGCAACAACAACTTATAGACGCATAACAACAAGTACCTCTGGCAGTGTAGCCTGTACAGCAAATAGTAACGATATAGTTGTAACTGTTCAGTCAGCAGTAACAGGTGGCACCATAGCAAGTTCCCAAACAATTTGTAATGGCGGTGATCCAGCCGCTTTCACAGAAAGTGCAGCATCTACAGGTTCGGGCACATTAAGTTATGAGTGGAAACACAGTGCCGATGGTTATGCAGCAACTTTAGCTACAACCACCACTTATGATGTATCCTCAGGCTTAACAGCAAGTACAACTTACCGCCGTATAACAACAAGCACACTAGCAGGTGTAGCGTGTACAGCAACAAGCAATGATATTGTAGTAAGTGTAAGT
>Ga0114966_10000211_pt1 | contig 54826 bp, 37 predicted proteins | sample M_130207_XF_Meta_FD_87029 | JGI IMG/M metagenome (GOLD analysis project Ga0114966, IMG submission 87029) | Freshwater microbial communities from Lake Montjoie, Canada to study carbon cycling - M_130207_XF_MetaG | ecosystem: Environmental > Aquatic > Freshwater > Lake | place: Lake Montjoie... | reverse complement strand
GAGGGCATTTTTCATCCAATATAAATTCAGGCAAAGTTCCAGGTTGGTTTACTTTTCTGCCGCTTATTAATCCTGGAAGTCGAACCATATCATTTTTTAATTCTGCTGGAATTCTAACTATATATAAATTTTTTGAATTAAAGTTTGTTTGTTTGCTTTCACAAAATAGTTCAATATCTTTCATTATAGATTCAACATCTAACATATGACCTAGAAATAAGTTTGCTATTTTAGTTTTGGAATTCATATGTCCGTCGGTAATTAAATATCCAATTATACGAGCAAATGCTAGTGTTTTCATAAATTCTTCTCGAGTATTTGTTTCAAGTATATTTGTTCCATATTGAAGCGTCCATCCATCACATTCTTTAATTTCTTCATTAATATCAACAAGAGGGCAGGTTATACTTGACTTAATCTTAGTAGAATTCAATTCAATATCTTTAACTTTAACCCAATTATTATCAGATGTCAAAACAGGATGGTCTTCAGTGCATATAAGTTTTCTACCATCTTCATATGTTAGTTCAACGCATTCGCGTGTTCCTTTATCCATAAACGCTACTTGCTTAGAGGGAACCATTCCATTTTTTTCTTCGCTCCAACCCATAATATTTACACATCCATTATTTTCATCGAGTGATTTTATTTTTACACTAAGACCATTCGAGAGCGTAATTGGTGTGTTTTCGTCTTGGCAATCCCGTTCCATTTCGCCAAACCGTAACCCTCCATCTCGCGAACGGCCTTCCGCTGGTTGTCGTGTAAGATTTACCATCGGTCCAATTGAACGACTATGTTGCTTATCATTTACCATATGTTTGAGACGCTGATAGAATGCAGGCCCTATGAAAATATCGGATTCAATCTGTTCCCCAGTCATTCCGTTGTATAGGACCTCATTTCCTTGTGCTTCGTGTCCGACCTTTATCAATTCTTTGCGGATATCATCTACGGCGAGCTCTCCAAATGATGTGCCGTCACCGAAGAGACCGAGCTGGATGAGCACTTTTCCTAGCAGTGTTTCCTTGAGTTGTCCGATAGTCATACGAGACGGAATAGCGTGTGGATTGATGATAATATCTGGACGCATACCGTTTGCAGTGAAAGGCATATCATTTTCTGGAATGATGTTACCTACGGTACCTTTTTGCCCGTGACGCGATGAAAGTTTATCACCGATTACAGGTTTGCGCGTAGTGCGAATACGGACTTTTGCAATACAGTATCCGTCACCATTGCGGTCGATGAAATTCTTGTCGATATATGACTCCTCTGTGGTGCGGTGAATTTTGCTATGGTCTTCGTATTTGATGAGCTTTGTATGGTCATTGCGATTCTCCTTAATTGGCACGACTTTTGCGATAATGATGTCACGGTTTTCGATAAATGTATTTTCGGGTACTAGGCCCTTGTTGTTCACCTTATCGTAGTTGCCGAATTTCATCCCCTTCGTCTTTGAAGGATCGGGCTTGCAGCGAATCTCTTCATCGCCGTTAATCTTCTTGTCCTCGTCTTTTTCGGTATGATAAATTGTGGCATTGAATAACCCGCGGTCAATTGAGCCCTTGTTTACGAGAATACTGTCTTCCTGATTATAGCCGGAGTATGTCATAATTGCGACGATAACCGCAGAACCGGAAGGGATTTGGTCTAGTTTAATCATTCCCATAACACGAGTATCCACAAGAGGGCGACTCGGGTATGTGAGAACATAGGCGGTCTTGTCCATACGATTTTGATAATTTGTCACATACATTCCCATAGCTTGCTTGCCCATAGCGCATTGATAAGTATTCCTAGGTGACTGATTATGCTCAGGAAACGGAATACACGAAGCAAGAATTCCGAAAATAGTACTTGGGTGAATTTCGCAATGAGTGTATTTGTAAATATAGTTAGTATCCGCCTTACTTACCAAGTCGGCAGGCTTCATTGAAATCATACTGAAATTCTGCTCCTCTGGGTCGATATATTCGAGCACAGCTTCATCGATTTTGGTGTCGGTCAATAAATCATCCCACGTAAGGTTGCCCGAATTCAACTCACTAATAATTTTATCGGTGATGAATATCTTATTATTTTTCACGCGCAAAACGGGTCGTGTTAAGCGTCCTGCATCATTACAAATACGTATTTCCTTATTTTTAATATCGAAAATAATAGATGTGTAAATATTGATAATTCCTTTCGACTTCTTATCTTTAAATGCATTGTATAACTCGATTGGTTCAGTCGTATTTCCGAGCCACGCCCCGTTTACAAATACTTTGATATTTGAATACATATCTTTTGGATTTTCCCTTTCCATACGCGCAATAAATGGCTCTACATGTTGGTGCAATGATTCTGAATTGCTTGGAGTGGTGATATGCGTCATATAACTAATATTTTTAACTACACCGACGCTACCACCCTCTGGTGTCTCGGCGACGCATAAGAACCCCCAAGTCGTATTATGTAACTTGCGTGGAGCAATGAGTTTACCACTTTTGTCGACAGGTGTATTAATGCGGCGAAGATGACTAAGACTTGAAACATACGTAAGACGATTCAGCACCTGTGCTACGCCTACCTTATTACTATTCACATTTTTAATACCGAAGTCGCCAGTGGAAAGAGCACGTTTGAGACCGTTTTCAATCGTAGTCGATTTGATAATTTTGTAAATGTTGGTCTTGTTGACAATACTCATATGGTCGTCTGTTGAACGCCACGAACCGGTATTGATTTCTTTGACAATCTGCTTCGACATATCCTTTACTAGCTTATTGAAATAGTTGCGAAATAGATTATTCAATAGGGCGCCGGTCAAATCGACGCGCTTATTTACGTATGAATCGCGGTCATCTTGTTTAGCAATATCGATACTAGACTTTATTAGACGATTTACCATATATCCGAGAAAGTATATTTTCTGTGTCATACTGTGACAATGGGGGAACAAGTCATTATTGAGAACATCCTGCGCGAATCCTCGTTTCTTTAATGCGCCGGCTTCTTTGTCCATATTCATCGGAGTGAACATAACATTTGTCGTAATAATTCTCAGCGCATCCTCTTGTGTCATTGAGGTGTTTGCGTCGATAATTGAAGCTTGAAGTGAGTCGAGGATTTGACTGTCTTGACTAATGTCTAGTAGAATGTGATCACATATTTCTTTGTCCGAATTAATTCCGAGAGCGCGAAATACTACAAATAGTGGCACCGGTTGTTTAATACGCGGAATTTGTACATAAATGGGAAAACCGAATCCATTATTTTTGCTCGAAATCATAACATTAATTTGTTTGGGCGATATACATTTTTCTTTGGGAACGGATTTGATTTCGGCAGTCCAGGACCATTTATTGTTGTTTTTCGAAGTATTAAAACAGTATACGCGATTCTCGGCTGCGCGTTCTTGACCTAACACTGTTTTTTCGCTTCCATTAATAATAAAATAACCCCCGGCATCATGCTTGCATTCTCCAGATACATTATTATTAATATGAGTATATTGATTCAAAACACAAATCGAGGACTTCAACATTATTGGCAGTTTGCCGATGTGAACCTTTGGAATCGATTTGTAGTGCGTTTGTGTATTTTCCAAGTTTTCCCCCGTTCTAATAATATAGCGAATATTTATATCAATCGTCATAGTAGACGCATATGTGAAATTTCTCGAGCGCGCGTCGTGGGGGAACATTATTTTTGTAGCGCCGTTATTTTCGTGAATTTGAGGACGATATAAGTTGAATTTATCAAATGTAATCTCCATTTCTAATTTATTCTTTCTTGATTTTTTACAGTAGTCGTGCTCTGATGCAATCAATACAGGATTGAACATTTCAATCGTTTTCTGAATTTGATTATTCACGAAATCATTGTATGATTCTATCTGGTGTCTTACCAGTCTTTTCAAATGTTGGTTTTTGAAATATGCCCCGATAATTGTCCAAGGCGTTTCAATATATGGTATCGGATGTGTTTTGCTTATCACTTCTAGTGTATTTCTTATTTTTTTATAGTATGATTCATTTACGGTTTCATTCTCTGTAGCTGCCGCTGCCGCTGCTACTGCTACCGCTTTTTCACCTGAATTTTTAATAGGTCGTGACTCGGATGATGTGAGTGTTAATTTATTTCCATTCTTTACGGATTTCGATGGATCAATTGATGTAATCTGTAATTCAATATTATTATCATCGCCAATATTCAAATCTACGCAAATATCTTTTGTATCCTTTGTACCTTTTGTTTTGATATGACTTGACTTCGAGGATAATGAAGATTTTGATTTTGACATTTGATTTTGGCTGAAGGTGTGTATTATTGAATTACTGCTTATTTATTATTTCAATTTATTTTTAAGCATATTTCGGACAATAATAATAATTAATAAATCGTACACATAAATCGTACACATAAATCGTACACATAAATCGCATTTAATAATAATTCATCGGCATATTTAATCTTATTTTATTTGACTGCATCTTTATTGATTTCGATATTTGTAAATTAGTTAACATACTTTTTAGGTTCGGTAGTTGAGGTCTAGTCGAGGATGATTGCATTGTATCTTTTTTTGAAACCATATTACTAGATACTATTACTGGAGGGGTAGTAAATACGGTATTCTCTAAATTCAATGGTCCTCCAGATGTTATAGCGGTTCGTTGCGAGAATCCGTTTATTTTTTCTCCACAACATATATCTTTTAATAGATGCTTCCATTTATATGTTTGTAAAGGATTCGAACGCGATGCCGATAGTAAAATAAACGTCAGTGCACCCGCGGCTTGTCCTGTAGTATCATAAGCGTCCGCACTGGTTTGATTATCTTGGCATCCACTTATACAGTAAACATTTCCTCGCGTTTGAGAGTATTTTTTTAATTCATATGATGTCTGTACTAGCGCCCATTCTGAAGGAACATATTTATTTGGCATTGGTTTGTTTTTATTAATGTAATAACTAGAGTCATCATATTTATAGCGCAAGTCACAGCCGGTTCCGCTATGACACGCATCTAAAACAATATATAATGATGCATCTTTTGGAATTTTTAATACTAAATTTGTTCTAATAGTATCGTCGGAAATAAATCCTGAATGTTGAAAGTCGATAGGGCATATACAAGAATCATAACCACTTTCCTCATCTCTATTCATATCACGCATTAAACTCCCGTGTCCTGAATAATGGACCCATACTTCATCGCCTGGTTTTACTACTTGAACTAATAAATTAAATGCTGCTAATATATTTGCCTTTGTTGGCTTGATGTTTGTATTATCTGTCATATGAATGAATAAAGTATAATTTCGAACTGATTGTAAAAAAGCACCTATATTATTTATGTCGTTTATACATCCGTATAGTTCACTATCCGTACCTATGTAATTTATACCAATTAAAAGAGCATATTTCATTATATAGTATATAATATATGATATATATTAATTAAGTATAATAAATAATATATAAAAATAATATTATAATAATAATATTATAATAATATTATACGTAATATGACGAGTGGTATAAATAAGAAATATAAGGTTAAAAAATGTTTTAAGGATTTTATAAGTATAATGGATACTCGTTGTAATTATTATATTACGTTTTCACATCTAATGCATAATGATAATGCTTTGGCTGGTTCTAATACCACAAATGTTATTAAAAGAGTAAAAATAAATGATAACGCCGTTAACACTGATATCAAAAGTAATGGTAATATATTTGGCAATGATATTAAAAAAGTATACGTATCAAAAAATGCAGATGATGTTCCTTTGCCATTGCCGCGCGATAATCCCGAATGTATATATCATTGTTCATTGGAGAAAGGAACAACGGGAGACGCGGGAGATACGGGAGAAAATACAAAAATAACATCAAAAACTAATAATAGTAAAGTATATTCTAAAAAAGAAGTACCCGAAATACCTGAAGTAGAAGTAATAAAGGTGGATATAGATGATAAGAATGCCTGTTATGATATAAATTGTTTAAAATGTGGTCATCGTATTCCTTTTAAAATTAATAAAATAGATATAGATGTAGAAATAAAGAATATCGGAGATTTGATACAACTATGTAATAATTATAAGTTGGCTGAAAATATTGAATACAATATTAATATGAAAGCACTACATAGAATAAAAAATGATTTGGTCGAACTCAATAATATGATAGGTATGAAATATTTAAAGGAGAATATCGTTGACCAATTATTGTATTATCTACAAAATCTACACTTGCCTGTTTTTCCAAATAATAAGTCTGTAAAAAGCGGCGACTTCTTACATACAGTAATATATGGTTCTCCGGGAACTGGTAAAACGGAAGTTGCCAAAATAATCGGGCGAATTTACAGCAATATTGGTGTAATAAAAAGTAAACATTCGTCTTCGTCATCATCATCTTCATCATCGTCGTCATCGTCGTCCTCCGCTTCTGCATCTCCTAGGACACTATTATCTATTATATCAGATAAGAAAAAAGCATCGTCATCTTCTACCGCGTCACGCCCTAAATTCAAAAAGGTTACAAGAGCAGATTTAATTGCCGGTTATTTAGGACAAACCGCATTAAAAACGAAAGATGTAATAAAGGATAGTTTGGGTGGCGTGTTATTTATAGACGAAGCGTATGCCCTTGGTAATACGGAAAAACGCGACAGTTTTGCAAAAGAGTGCATCGATACATTATGCGAGGCATTGAGTGATAATAAAGATAATCTGATGGTAATTATTGCAGGATATGAGAAAGATTTGAAAGAATGTTTTTTTAGTTATAACGATGGACTTGATTCTCGATTTACGTGGAGATTTAAAATCGATGATTATACATCGGAAGACTTAAGAGATATATTTATTAAAAAGGTAAATGATTTTGGATGGTCTATTTCGGAAGAAATGAAAGTGGAATGGTTTGAAAATAATATGAAATACTTTAAGTTCTATGGTAGGGATATGGAAACACTTTTTTCAAAGACGAAGATTGCTCATAGTAGACGCGTATTTTGTAAACCAGAAAATATAAAAACTAAAATAACTATGAAAGATTTAGAGAATGGGTTTGAATTATTTATTCTAAATGACGAAGTAAAACAAAGGGCAAATGAAGATGGTATAAAAGTTATTCAACATATGTATCTGTAATATGTTTTATTCATAATAATATTTTATTTTAAAAATTATATTATGAGCGACCCCACAAAGAAAAGTATTATAATAAATCAGTCATTTTTATCTGGTTCAAATAAAAATACATCATCGCCTGGTAATAATAAACTGTCAAAAAAGAATCGTCCAAAAATATCTGATGAAATTATTAAACCGAATAAATTAAAAAAAATTCTATTAGACAAGATAAATGCTAAGCGTAAAGCCGATCAAACATCAGCATCATCTGCAATAGCATCAGTAAATAATAATGTAAATAATAATGTAAATATTGATATATCAAAAGAGTCTAAAATATTCAGTAATGAATTCAAAAAATCAATGGATTTTTTAGATAATTACATAAATACAAAGAATCAAAATCCAAAAATTAAAAGGGCAAATGATAATCTGCAATCGAAAACACTAAAACGGCAAAATATTGGTTCAGGAAACTTAACAACCGATATTATAAAATCAATACAAAACAGTAAACATTCTTCCCCGCCACAGCCGCAGCGATACCCGTCGCCGGTATATTCTCCTACAGTTATACAATCGCAACCTGCTTTGCGTCCACAAATTGTAATACCGAATATAAATGTACGAGCCCCTAGTCCATCAGCGCATATTCCCGCTCCTGTATTTCAAAAAATACAACTTCAATTGCCCCAACCTCAGGTTATTCATCCTCGAACTTCGCATTCTACTTCTATAATACCTACACAACCTAGAATAAATTTGGAAATCGGTAAGAACTCTACAGAAAATATGATTTATACCGAACTTCCTCCAGAATTACAGCCAACAGTACCATCGTTCCAAGATATGAATATAATGCCCAATATGCCATCTGCGCCTATAATGGGAGAAATGCAAGAAATGCAAGAAATAATAAATAATCAAGAATTAGGCTATGATATAGAAAATGATTATAATGATAACGATAGCAATGATATTACAGGTAAAACATCGCTTGTAACATCTTCGTCTACATTTTCGCCTGTGAAATTATTTGATGATGCTCCATATGGATGTTTAAAAAATGGGGAAAAACCTACCTTTCGGGCATATAACAAAACAATTAAACATAATCTTAGATTTAATGATAGCAATGACAATGACAATAATAACAATAATAACAATAACACACCTCATACAGAGCGACAGACAAAACTTAAAGAGTTACAGGATAAACATAAACGGAAATCTAGTTTGAGTGCCGATATATCAAATGGACATTTACGCGATGATAATGATGGTGATGGTGATGATGATAACAATGAAGAATCGTTGGGGGATGACGCTTCGCATAATAAAACCAAGCATATGTCCAGAACAAAAATAAGAAGACGGTTACGAAAAACGATTACTAAGAAATTTAAATTGGGTAAACAAGGTGACATTGTAGGCGTTTTAATAAAAAATAATGATACGCGTAAAAATATACAAAGAGAACACGGCTTACTTAAAAATAAGAAACTATCTGATGTAAAAAAATATTTAGTAGAAAAAAATCTTATAAAAATCGGTTCAATGGCTCCCCCTAATATTGTGCGTAAAATATATGAAGATGCGATGTTAACCGGGGAAATAGAAAATATAGGAAAGGGTGTAATATTGCATAACTTTTTGGAAGATAAAAAGTCTTGGTAAATATACCATACACATATACAAATCAACACTATATCAAAAATATATCTGAAGATTGGTAAGTAATTTTCCTGTTTTTACCCCTTTATAGCTATTACCGTCTTTGTCTAATGGTGGTGAAAAAATACCTATCCCCATTATCCCTGGTATGACAATCATAATAATGCCGCCTACTCCACTTTTAGCAGGGAAATATGTTTCTTCCCACCAACGACTCGATTCATTATAAAGACCGTGTCTAGCCATATGTTCGACTATATAATCAGAGTTTGGTGTATTTATTACACGCTGTTTTGTTATAGGATTTATACCTCCAGATGCTAATGTTGCTGCCATTATTGCTATATCTTTGCTTGTACACATTACTGAACACTGTTTAGTATATGATTCTAAAACAACTTTGGGGTCTCCATAAAATCGGTTAAATGATACTAATTTATCTATAATGGTTCTATTGGTTGTACTATCTTTATGTTCGGATAAATATAAATTATTATTAATGTGTAATTTTCTACCTGCAAATTTTTTCATACATTTTAATATATCTTTATCTATTTGTTTTTTATTATCTTCCTTGGATAAAGCGTGATTGTATAATAAACTAGTAGTTGCCATCGCTCCAGCATTAACAAAAGAATTTATAGTATGATTTTTTATATGTACTACATCATAAATAGAGTTAAAATTACGTTTTTCGTCGCGATTACCTATTTTATCAAGTAAATATGGTATACCGCGTTTTTCAAGAGCCAATGCAAGTGAAAACACTTTTGATACTGATTCAATAGCAAGCTCTATTTTATAATCTCCAAAATTAGTAATATCTCCTTTAACGTCACAAATAGAAATAGCATATATTGACTTATCAATGTTCATTAAATAGGGTATATATGATGCATTTTTACCTTTATTTTTTTTGGAAGATACTTTATTAAATATATTTTCAACATCACTATATTTAAACGACATTATATATTATATAAAGATATAAATACATATACACACATATACATATACACACACATATACGCTATGTCTCCTCCGTTACTAATTATCGAATTAATTTTACAATTTTTCAATATCTCCCGTTAGTGGCGTTCATCGTGTTTTTACAATCTATAAAAATATGACGATGCTGCCACCAGGTTCGACTTCAAACACTCTTATGCGATAGTATTATACACCACGTTATGCTCTCATATATAATATATAAAACCAAGATAAAGACATATTATGTAGACATATAACAAACAAATTTTTATATTTCTATAACAGGCGCCGAGGTGAAGCGTATCCAATGTCTCTTATTGCAACGTACCTAGAATACACAAAGACATATAGCGAAGAGTATGGTGAAAGGACGGTTGTTTTGATGATGGTCGGTTCATTTTACGAAATTTATGGAGAGAGGAGTAGTGGAAATGCAATTACAGGAAGTAGAATAGAAGAAATTGCGAAAATATGCGACTTATCAATCGCACAAAAAACGGGGGAATATGTTATGGCCGGGTTTACGTATACAAAGATAGACAAATATTTGAAAAAGATTCAGGAGGCAGGGTATACATCTGTGGTAATTACACAAGATCCGAGCAATCCTAAAATACGAAATATAGAGGGTATTTATTCGCCGGGTACATTTTTCAATGCGGATGCTAGCGAAATATCTAACAATACAATGTGTATTTGGATAGAGCGTGTATCTCATTTAAAGTCTAGGTCGTGCTCTATTGTTATTGGAGTAGCTAATGTCGATATATATACAGGGCGCGTAATTATATTTGAACACGCTGTAGAAGATAAACATAATCCAACAACATATGATGAATTGGAAAGATATATATCGACCTATAAACCTAGTGAAGTTATATTAATTACAAATGTAAATGAAAAAATCGCAGATGATATTATTAATTTTACCGGCATAATGAGTAGAAATATTCATAAAGTTTTTTTATCTGATGGTGATGGTGATGGTAATGGTGATGGTAATGGTGATAGTGATAGTAGAGGCGACACTCAATCATCCAAAACCAAATTTATTGAAAAAGCGAAGCGGTGCGAGAAACAAACATATCGTGATGAAGTATTGCGTAAATTTTATAAACACGATATAATGGAATCGTTTATTCAATCGACATTTAATTACGAGTATGCTACACAGGCGCTTATTTTTCTATTGAATTTTTTAAATGAACATAATCCGCATCTTGTAAATAAGATTCGTGAACCGGTATTTGATAATAAAAGTGACCGTGTTATATTGGCGAATCATTCATTGAAACAGTTGAATATTATTGACGATGATAATTATACTGGTAAATATTCATCGGTTTTGCGGTTTCTTAATAACTGTATTACGCCGATGGGTATGAGAAAATTTAAATACAAAATATTGAATCCGATTTTTAATGTAGATAAATTAAATAAGGAATATGATATTACAGATTATGTAATTGCGCACAGAGGCGAAGAACAAATAATAGAATGGAGAACCAAACTTGGGGAACTAAAAGATATAGAGAAATTACATCGTCAAATCATTCATAGAAAAGTAAATCCTAGAAATCTGTATCATTTATATAATAACCTTGATACTATTTCTGCTATGTATGATAAAGTAAAGACGGATAAAAATATTGTTTCTTATATTGTACTCGATAGCGGCAGCGGCAGCAGCGGCAGCGACATATCTACGTATTGTAAAAATATACGAAATTTTATGGACTCTCATTTTGATATGGAGAAATGTAAAAATGTCGATAATTTGAACTACGATGAAAATTTCATATTAAAAGGCGTGAGTTCAAAATTGGATAATATTGTTTATAATTATGAAAATTCATTTATTGAATTGAAGACGATTCAAAACTATTTTGATAAGCTGATTGCTGTATCGGAAAAGGAATCCAAATCCGAAAAGAAATATGAATATGTAAAAATTCACGATACTGAAAAAATGGGTTATACTCTTATATCTACAAAGCGGCGTGGAAAACTGCTTGAAGAACAGATTAAAAAACAGTCGAAAATACAAACGAAAGCACAGGCAACTGCGCAGGCAACTACTCCTGATATTATAAATACGCCAATAGTAAGCGTAGAGTATGTATCCTATAATAAGAAACAAGCGAGTCTGAATATTGAACTATCGGGAATAACATATCCTACATCAACAGGAAACAATTGCTCTATTCATTCAACTCAAATAGATAAGATATGTAATACGATTATAAAAAGTAAACTAGAAATGAAACAGGAGATAGAATGCGTGTTTATGGATATAATTACGAAAATATTGAATATGTTTGAAAAGGATATTCAGCAAATAGTCGATACGGTTACTATGGTAGATATACTACAAAATAAAGTATACGTCGCGCAGAAATATAAATATTGTAAACCTGTGATTGATGCGAAGTCGAGAGGTTGTGGGGCTTCGGGGGCTTCGGGGGCTTCCGGGGCTTCCGGTGCTTCATTTGTAAAAGCAAAAGGATTGAGACACTGTTTAATTGAGCATATTAATACGAGTGAAATATATATTACAAATGATATTGAATTGGGGGAAGGTACTGAACAAAATGGCATATTATTATATGGTACAAATGCGGTAGGTAAAACGAGCTTAATTCGCGCTCTGGGGATAGCAGTTATTATGGCACAGGCTGGATTATATGTGCCGTGCTCTAACTTCGAATATATACCATATAAGAGCATATTTACAAGAATTCTAGGAAATGACAATTTATTTAAAGGAATGTCTACATTTATGGTCGAAATGTCCGAGCTACGCGTTATTTTGAAATCGGCAAACAATACAGGTCTTATTTTAGGAGATGAATTATGTTCAGGGACGGAAATCGATTCGGCGATCAGTATTTTTGTTGCTGGATTAAAAAAGATGAACGATAGTAAATGTTCTTTTATATTTGCAACACATATGCACGAGATAAATAAGTATGATGAAGTGGTGTCTATGGAGCGATTAAGTATGAAACATTTAGAGGTAGTATATAATAAAGAAACAGATAGTTTGATATATGATAGAAAACTTAAAGATGGACCTGGATTTAGTATGTATGGATTAGAAGTATGCAAGTCGCTTCATTTACCGGATGATTTTCTGGAATATGCAAATGAAATCAGGCTAAAATATAGGAGTAATGAACAGAGTATTCTGTCGTCAGATAAGAGCAGGTATAATTCTAAAAAATTGAAAAATATGTGTGAATTTTGTAAGAATGAAATTGGGACAGAAATACATCATTTACAGCATCAAAAAAATGCTGATGGTATGAATTTTATAGAACACTTTTCGAAAAATCACGTGGCTAATTTAGCGTCTATATGTGAAAAATGCCACAATTCAATCCACGCAAAAAATGAACAACATAAAAAAGTAAAGACGTCGAAAGGTTCTATTATTATTAAAATGTAAAATGTAAAATGTAAAATGTAAAATGTAAAATTTTAAAGCGATATTATATATAATTATCTTCTATAACTATAATTATATATAGTATATATAGTTAGTTAGTGTCACATAGATGAGCAACAGTCAAGCAAAAATTCAGACAGTAAGCGAAGCAGAAAGTTCTATATCAAGTGCAACCGAATCAACATTTGCCAGTTTAGCAAATACACTTGGCTTGCCACAATTACGGGATTCATTCTTTCAAAATATAATTTATATTTTAATAATGATTATTATTTTTGTCGGTATTTTAGTTTATATACAAATAGTAGGTCCGACAGGAAATGATCCACTTAATTCGCCGCCTACTAGAGAAATAAAAAAGGTTGAAATTAAAAAAATAGTTGAAGGGTTTGAAATAACGGATAGTTCTAATAGCAATATCGCCAACAGTGCTATGCCGATAGGAGAACAATTTGACAACGGTCATAATCATAATGATACTGACCTTCATTTGGCTCATTCAGAACATAATGAAGATATCAACCATATTAAAGTATCAAAAAAAAGAAAATATTAATTAACAATTATTATAATTCAATAAATATGGGTTTAAGAATATATATAATCAAAAAATTGATTTATAAATTTGTATATAATAACTATATAAGTAATCGCAAGCGTAAATACAGATAAGATGATCATCCCCGTAAAATGTTTCACGTGCGGAAAGGTGATTGGTGACAAATATCGTTACTATTTAGCAGAAGTAAAAAAAAGGAAAATGTCCGAAGATATGAAAAATGACAAAGTTGTATATTTGACTGAAGAATTTAGAGACAAAACTCCGGAAGGATATGTTCTTGACGAATTAAAATTTAATAAAATGTGTTGTAGAAGACATTTCCTGTCTCATGTTGATATTGAATAAACGTACGTATGAATATATGCGTATATGTATGCGTTTAATTAAATGAAGTATTAAATAGTATTAAATATTTTATTTTACGATTTATTTTTCACCATTTATATTTCCACGATTTATATTTCCACGATTTATATTTCCACGATTTATTATAATATATTATAGTATATTATAGTATATACAATATATTCCAAATATTCCAACATCACAACATATGTCTATTAAATATAAATCAAAACATTTGAGGCGTTCTCGTTCTAGGTCAAATAAAAAACCAAAAACGCGTAAAATGGGTGGTGGCGGTGCTAATATAGGCAATCCTGTTGGCGGTGCCTGTGCACAACGCCCCTTACAATTTTCACAGAGTGGTGGTAGTAAATCACGAAAAATGGGCAAGGGTCACCGTGGACGAGGAAGAGGAAGAGGAAGAAGAGGTATGAAGGGTGGTAACGCTTCAATGAACAATTTCTGGGGTTTTATGAAAACACCTTTTTGGAGCGCTGAACGCGGAGGAGATGTTATAGCGCCATCAAGATATGGTATATCTCCTTCCGGTGCATGCGGTCCTCCTGTTTCTACCGCAGCAAATAACCCAATACCTATACGTCAACCGTGGCCAACACAATTGATGCAAATGAAACCCCCTTATCAAATGGGTGGCGGCCGCAGTAACAAAACCGCGAAAAAAAGGCGCAGCGGACGCTCACGTAAAGGTGGCAATATTATTAACGATATACAAAATATTGGACGTGGAATTACATATAATTTGGGAAAAGTATATAACGATTTATCGGGATATTCAAATAAAATATATGCGGCTAACCCAATTCCATCATTTGGTCAATTTCCAAGAGGTCTATCAATGTCAAAATATGATAAATATACATTTAATCCTGACCTTCCAAAATTATATCATAATGCTGATAAATTTGCTTCTAAAATTTAACACAACATTAAAACATTAAGATTCAAATAATAAAATATTTATTATTTTTTATTATTTTCATATATTATTAATACTATTATATATAAATATGCCCACAATGTTAGAATTATTTTCCAACCTATGTATGCCTTCGAAACTATATATGATAATTGGTATTATATTACTTGCAATTTCATATTATTATGATATTAAAACAAACGACGAAGAAAAAATATGTTTAGGAAATGTCAAATGTGCTATTAAAAATAAACCTGCATATTATGCATTTAATGTACTTTTTATTTTAATATGGGCACTATTATTAAACATGTTATGTAGATATGGATGGATAAAAACAGCGTGGGTTATTTTTATTTTTCCATATGTATTAATGCTTATAGCTTTTATAATAATAGCAAGAATGGTTGTAGGTATTGCTAAAACCCAAAACGGTGTTAAATAACAATAATAATAAAAATAACAACAATATATTTTCTATTTTAAAAATACATTGTATTAGTATATAAAATATAAAATATATAAAATATATAATATAACATTATATTTTAAGAAATAAATACATATCGACAAAGTACAAATGACAATGAATTCAAAAATAGCGTGGAGTGTTATCGATAGTTTTTTTGACGACAATCCAAACATATTAGTAAAACATCATTTAGCATCATATAATGACTTTATAACAAATGGTATAAAACGTATTTTCAAAGAGAAGAACCCGATTGTTTTACAAAAAGAACAGAATCCCGAAGACAATACATTTAATCTTCGTTGCGAGCTGTATATGGGTGGCAAATTGGGCAATAAATTATATTTCGGAAAGCCGGTTATTTATGATGACGAAATTAATGGCGCAGAGAAACGTGTACATTTTATGTATCCAAATGAAGCGCGTCTTCGAAATATGACATATGGTACTACAATACATTATGACGTCGAAATTGAATTTATTATGCGCGATTCACAGGGAAGTATTATTCAAAACAGCGTTACTCTAGAAAAAATATTCTTAGGTCGGTTCCCTATTATGCTCCAATCCGAATTATGCATTTTAAACGGTATGAATCCATCGGTTAGATTTAATATGGGAGAATGTCGCAATGACTATGGCGGTTATTTTATTATTGACGGAAAGGAGAAGTTTATCATTTCACAAGAGAAATTCGCCGATAATATGTTATATATACGCACATATGACGATAAAGGTGAACTATATAGTCATTCTGCCGATATAAGAACAGTATCAGAGGATGCATCTAAACCTGAGCGCACAATGTCGGTAAGAATTGTTGCTCCCAGTGCCAGGTATTCTAACGGACAAATTGTTGTCGTCATTCCAAATGTCCGTAAACCTATACCCCTTTTTATTGTTATGCGCGCATTAGGTGTCATTTCGGATAAAGACATCATAGAATATTGTTTGCTCGATCTTGAAAAAAACGAGAGTATGATTGACCTTTTTATACCTTCAATACACGACGCAAATAAAATATTTACACAGGAAATCGCTTTAAAATTTATATCCACGTTTACAAAATCAAAGACTACATCACACGTTCACGACATTTTAATGAACTATTTTTTGCCCCAAATTGGCGAGCTAAATTATATTAATAAAGCGTATTATTTGGGATACATTGTATATAAATTATTGCTCGTATGTACAAAAGTGGATAAAGAGACGGACCGTGATAATTTCAAGTTTAAGCGCGTGGATTCGCCTGGGCGTCTGCTGTATGATTTATTCAAAGAGTATTTTTCATTACAGCAGGCAAATATTCGCCTTGCAGCTGATCGTGAATATTATATGAATGCGTCGCGTTATAATACAAGCGACAGTTTCCCGACACTTTTAACATTGAATCAGAGTGAGATATTTAAAGACCGTGTAGTTGAGTCAGGATTAAAACGCGCATTTAAAGGGAACTGGGGTTCAGTAGAACATACTAAAAAAATCGGAGTTGTACAAGATGTAAACCGTCTATCCTATAATTCATTTATATCGGGTCTTAGAAAAATAAATTTGCCGATTGATTCGTCTTCAAAATCAATTAAACCGCGTTTATTGCACGGGTCACAATGGGGAATCATTGATCCGGTGGATACACCAGATGGAGCAAACTGTGGTCTACACAAAAGTATGACATTAATGTGTCACATAACTACAGGATTTTCGGGGCAACCAATGATAAAATGGATGCGCAATACAATTGGTATGAAATTGTTGGAAGAATGCCCTCGCAAATATTTATATAGTGCTACAAAAATATTAATAAATGGTGCTTGGCTCGGTGTCGTTTCAACCCCTGATATAGTAACCAAACAAATAAAAACATATAGGAGATACGGTCTAATATCACCTTTTATAAGCGTGAACTGGGATATACAATCAAATGAAATATATATTTTCACAGATGGTGGGAGATTATGTAGACCACTATTTTTTTATGACGATGTTGCTGGTGAATATTCTTTTCAGAAAAAAGAAGCCGCTGCCCTGTTACAATCAGGTGAACTTAAATGGCATAATTTAGTAGGATGTAAAGAATCAAAAACAATAAAAGAGTATGAAACAGATACGGCGACGATATATACTCCGATGGGATTATACGGTGTACAGGATATTGTAGCACTTAAAAATACACGAACCCCTGATATACTCGAGTATATCGATACATCAGAGGCGGAGTCAACGCTGATTACGCTATCCTATGGACCGAGAGATAAGTTATATACTCATATGGAAATTCATCCGTCATTAATGTACGGGTTTATGGGGAATCAAATTGTATATCCGGAAAACAATCCTTTACCACGTAATGCTTTTGCTTGCGGTCAGGCAAAACAAGCGGTCTCGACATATAGCACGAATTTCATTTCGAGGATTGATAAGATGGGCGTGATGTTGAACTATGGACAGATACCAATAGTGAAAAGCAGATACTTGAAACACATAAATAACGAAGAACATCCGTGTGGCGAAAATGTAATCGTCGCTATTATGTGTTATTCTGGTTACAACGTAGAGGATTCTATTCTTTTCAACGAGGGTTCGGTAAAACGCGGAATGTTTCGAACAACATATTTTAATAGTTATGAAACACGCGAAGAGTCTGCTAAAGACAAAGGGGTAGTATCGGAATCACGTATTCTTAATATAGAAAAAGAAGCAAACGTAGTTGGACTGAAACCGGGTTATGAATATGACCACCTCGATATGTACGGAATGATTAAAGAGAATACAGAATTAAACGATAAAATGGTTTTAATCGGTAAAGTAAAGTCGAATTCTAATAATCCAGACAAGCAACTAGATGATTCCGTTTATCCGAAAAAAGGGCAGCTCGGATTTGTAGATAAAACATTTATCACCGAAAATGAAGAAGGGACACGATTGGCGAAAGTCAGAATACGCGAAGAAAGAATGCCGAATATTGGTGATAAATTTGCGTCGAGGGCAGGACAAAAGGGAACCGTTGGTGTATTAATAAGAGAACAAGATATGCCATTTACTGCTGAAGGGTTACGCCCCGATATTATAATAAATCCTCACGCTATTCCTTCGCGTATGACCATTGGTCAACTGGTAGAAACATTGACGGGTAAGGCGTGTGCGTTGTATGGTGCATTTGGTGACTGTACTGCATTTGTAAATACCGGACCTAAGGAGAAACGATTCGGAACATTGTTGGTAAATCAGGGGTATCATTCTTCAGGAAGTGAAATATTATATAACGGTATGACTGGAGAGCAGATACAATCAGATATATATATTGGACCCACTTATTATATGCGCTTAAAACATATGGTAAAGGATAAAATAAATTATCGTGCTCGTGGTCCAAGAACACTCCTTACACGTCAGACGGTTCAGGGACGTGCCAATGATGGTGGTTTGCGTATAGGTGAAATGGAACGTGACGGAATTATCGCACACGGTATTAGTCATTTTCTGGAGGAGTCGATGATGGTTCGCGGGGATGAGTATTATATGGCGGTATGTAATAAGACGGGGACAATTGCGATATATAATAGTATGCGCGATTTGTTTATAAGTCCTATGGCGGATGGCCCTGTAAAATTTACAGGGAACTTATTGAGCGAGATGAATATAGATAAAATAACGCGATTTGGTAGGTCGTTTAGTATTGTGCGTGTTCCGTATTCATTTAAATTGCTATTACAGGAGTTGATGACGATGAATGTGACGATGCGAATTATAACGGAAGATAATATAGATCAGCTGGAAAGTATGTCATATTCAAAGACGATAAATAAATTGATGTACAACGATGGTGATAATGTATCTAACTCTGAAATAATTGAAAGCATTATTGAAAAGAATAAGAGCAATAGTTTGGTGGGTAATGTCGTGAGCAAAACTGCGCGTAAGGTTGAATTATCTTCAAGACAAGAAAATACAAATGCTGTTTTATTGGATAATCAGAAAGCACAGGAACAAATGTTGAAAGATATTGAGAATCTTGGGTGGAGATTGGATGAGCGTGTATTGGTATCTGAACTTGCTAGAGAAGGAGAAGGTGCTGGTGCAGTCGCTACAGGTTCAAAGGAAGGAGAAGCAACACCGGGTAAATACCGATACACCTTTACGTCTTTAATATTGGACGGAAATGGTTCGCCGACTGAAATATGGGACGGTGATGCAGAAGGTTATGGAACATTCCCGACAACGCATCCGGTTGGGTGGTCGGATAAGGATTTAGTATATCACGATGGAGTAAAAATACCGGATGAAGTTATGGCAAATGAATTGGCAAGGAATCAGACACCAAATAACTGGATGAGTTCGTATGTAAATATATTCCAAGAGTACCAAAAAATTATGTATAAGAAAAAGATGATGGAGCAGGCAAAAGAGCAGGCGGATGCTGGAATACTCGCGGGTGAAGCCGGTGTAATGCCAATGTCGCCGTTAGCATTACCATCACCTGAATATGCAGCAACGTCACCTGAATATGCAGCATCGTCACCTGTTTATGGAGCATCGTCACCTGTTTATGGAGCATCGTCACCTGTTTATGGACAAGCTGCAGTTGCTCCTGGACCTAGACAACTAAGCTATGGCGCGATGGCTATGGGTGCAGAAGGACAAACACCGTCGCCTGTATCATCAACTGTATCATCGCCGATGGTAAGATTAGGGAATGTTTTAACGCCTGTCCCCGGTTTTCAACCATTAAGTCCGATGTATGCCTCCCCACAACTTTCTCCACAGTCAAGTATTTTAGAAGTAAAAGCACCGGAAAAGAAAGATTCTTCGGATGGCAATGACGGCGGACAAGCCGGAGTAGGATCTAAAACGGTAACGATATCAGCATCCGCGTTGTAATAATATTTTATGTAATAAGAATGAAATATTTTATAAATAATTTAATAATGTATTTTCTAATAATGTATTGGGGTGGCGATAATAAAACAATAATAAAATTGAATTAAAATTATTGTTTTGTAATATAAATATAAGAAAGAGTAGTAGGAAATCCATCGAACCGAAAAGAATCAAAATGGCAAGTCAACAACAGAAATCATCAAGTGGAATAATTACAATGATTCACAAATCTCGTGAGACATTGCTTAAATTATTAAGTAAACAAAAATATGATACAAGCGAATACGAAGACTTTGGCGTAAATGAAGTTCACGCGATGTATACAAATAAAGATGCACCCAAACAAATGGATATGCTAATATCGGCAAATAAAGGAACTGCACTCGAAAAAAAAGTATATGTAAAATATCATTTAGGCAAAACATTGCGTGTTGAAAATATACAAGATTATGTAGACGATTTATTTACATTTGAAAGCGTACTTAATAAAAAAACGGATTCATTAGTTATTGTGATTAAACAAGAAATGAATCAAACATTAATGAATATTTTAAATGAATTTTGGGATAGAAATCGTATATTTATTGTTATATTTAGTTTAGAAAGACTGCAGTTTAATATTTTGGAACACCAATATGTTCCCAATCACGTAATACTAACCGAAGAAGAGAAAGATGCACTATTTAAAAAATATAATATCGTAAATATAAAAAAATTGCCCGATATTTCGCGGTTTGACCCCGTTGCTCAGGCAATTGGAATGAGACCGGGTGATATATGCCGGATTGAACGCCCAAGTAAAACAGCGATTATTTCGAATTACTATAGGCACTGTACTCAAGTTATTTTGTAAAATACAATCATATCATCCACCGCATCCACCGCATCCACCGCATCCACCGCATTAGATATATACATTAGATATATACATTAGATATATACATTAGATTTATAGACATATTTTTGTTATTTTAATTTATGTGTTATAATATTTTATTATGATATTATAGATATTATATATATAACAAAAATATAAAACATCTAAAATGATAGATCTAAAAACATATTATTTACAACAATTAAATAATTTAAATAATGAATATACAACATATACGGATAATTATGTAACAAATTTTGTGAATTTTAAAACAGAACAACTTACATATAATATCAATGTTAGAAATCTAAATACGCAAAATTTTGAAATCGAGAATCCGAATAAACCATATTTAGTATCTAAACAAAATCTACAGCTTTTAAATAGTAATTATGCTGAGCTAGCAAACGAAGTTAAAAATGTATTTACTATAAAATCAGGTAACATAGAATCTATTCAAAAAAAAATAGATAAATTAACAGCCGAAAATGAAATATTATTACAAGAATCGTCTAATATTTCAGATGTAAATAATGCTTCACAGCCATTTTTTGATAATGAAAGAAAATTGTATTACCGTTCTATTATTTATTTAATGACCATAGTATGCGGTGTTATTTATATTTTATACTTATTACAATCAACGCCTTTTATAGAAGTAGCCAAGGATTTGGCTATTAACACTAAAAATGCGGCAAGTAATGCTATTGATAAAGCGAAGGGTGCTACTAATGACACAAATAGTTCAAACGCATCTGGTAATTCGTCTACTAAAAATATGTTAATATTGTTATTGGTAAGTACGGTAATTATTGCAGTATTTTATTTGATAATTTATTTAGTAAGACGCGCCAAGCCAACCGCTAAAGAATCAGCTACAGAAAAAGAAATGAAACTTATTGCCGAGAAATGCACAAATGATAAGAGCGAGTCGTGGATTATGAGTGAAATGGGCAAGATAAAATCATATCTAACAACACCCAATGTCCCTGATAATCAACAACAATAATACAATAGTGACAATATATAACTAATATAATTATATTAATCAAAATACATTTTCTATTTATATTTTATAAATAATATATAAATAAATAATAATTATAATGGATTATTCGAACATGTTTAGTGATTTAGCACCAATTTCCGAAAGTGGATATAGAGCTCAAATAAATGCTGATCCTGCTATTAGGCAAGGTGTTCAATTTTTAAATGATGGACAAGGTTTTATAACTGAACTTATACCGAGTTTAAATCTTATATCTCAAACCGATGGAGTAGGTATTGGTTCGGCGAAGATTATTAAAGGCAAAATTGTAGAGGGTTTAACTACGACGCCGTCTACTACAACTACTCAATCGTCTCCGGCAACTACCACCACTACAACCACCACCCCTACAACTATCATCCCGGTAACTACTACCACTACACCGAAAGTTGTAGATATAGGTCCTCTTATGGCTGAATACCAATCAACATTGAAGTCTTTTAATAATAATATAAGTACCTTGAGTGAAAATTATGGTGGAGGTATTGCTCCCAATGATGACAATATACCTATAGATGCAGGTATGTCTTTAGACGTAGGGCTAGTAAGAAGACGTCTATTAGACGGGACAAAATATATGCGCAATAATTTAGATTCGGTATACAATAAACTAACAAATATTACAAACAATAATATCAAAATAACCAATACCGAATATGAAAATATAATGAATGAACTTAATAATATAAAAGCGGAAATAATATCTAATTATCAACAACTAAATAAATATGAAAAATCGATAGATTATATTTCGCCAGTCGCTGGAGCTGAAGAAACATCCATATTATCAACCCAAAGATATTACGTATACATTTTATGGTTTATTATAACCGTTATTGTTCTTTATATAACTATTTCAAATTTAATAAATCCTAGCTCATCTACATGGTCATTAGCAGTGAGCTTGATAATACTCATTGGTTTATTTGCATTCTTGGTATATAATAATATTGGAACGTGGTATACCAAAGTAGACGATGATATAAGGTCGATACATTTACCTAGCTTTAATAATCTTTTTAACTTTGACCCATTGGTGTCTATCAAATATACATCTTAAGCAACATATATAAAAATATACTGAAATATACTGAAATATACTGAAACATAAAAAATAAAAATAAATAATTGTATTTATGTAACATTTATTTATTAAACATTTATTAAACATTTATTAAACATTTATTAAATATTTATCTGACTATAATTATATTTAAGAATATAATAGTTAGTATAAAATATATGTCTAGTAGTTTAGGACAGGGGGAACAATTTATTAATCAAAAGAATAATAGAAAATCAGGTAAAAGTAGATATAATCAATACCAAAACCAGAGTAACTTAAATAATAGAAGCGTAATAGAAGCATTTTCTAGTAATAGTACAGGTGCATCAAATCCATCCACCACCTCGTCTGCATCATCATCTAAGACGTTGTCAATACCGGCTGAATATAAAAACACAAATATTAATAGAGTAAATACAGCAGAAAATGCCAATATGAAAAGAGTTATAAAAGATGTAAATAAGAGTGTTAATCACGCAGGTAACGTGGGTAATGATACATTATTGGTGGCTAAGAGTTTTAATAAGTCAAATGATAAAAATTCATTGAAAAATAGCGACATAACTACGGCAAATGGTTTGGCGGGTAATGTAAATGCTATGGGTATATTTTCTACATATTCGAGCGATATAGCAAATAATTTGAATAATAGTTTCAACAAAACAGATTTAAATGTACCAGCATCTATGGCTCAAAAAATAAATCAAAATAATAATCCGTATCCAATTATAACATCAGGAAATTCTGATAGTAACCACGTGACATTATTCGGACAACCGGCACAAATGCCTACAACTGCTGCTCAAAACAATATAGGTCAATTCGCAGGCCAAAATGTATATGTATATGACAGAAACCCAATTACAGGTAATAATATTTATTATCAAGGTAATTATACATCGAATCTTTCATTATCTTCAAATAATGATATGGGAAATGTTACAGCAAAACAGTGTTTTGAAAGAGCAGCCGATAATGCTGGAGGCAATAGTTATGGATACGCCGCTATCGATAGCAACGGAAATTGCTATACAGGGCTATCACCTTCTGGAAATTGGCAGTCGTCGTATAGCAAAGACATAGAATTATGTGATGTTTTTCTCGGTGCTCTAATAGATAAACCTATCGTTCTTGGAGCAAACGGTGGTCTTTATGTTGGTCCTCCAAATGACAAAGACCTTACAAATGCAAACCTATTAAATAAAAATCTAGACCCAACTATATTAGCAAATGTAGACCCCATATATGGTGCGGCGATTAATAGTGTAAAAGCTTCATATGGTCTATCTTCTAGTTTGGATAATACGGATAATATGATATTTCAAGATAGTGTTTCAAATACTACTGATACAACCGGTCAAGCAAGTGCAACATTTGAAACTGTACGCACTACTATATCGTCACAACAAATATGTCCCAACTGGATGTATGACCGGTGGTTAGATTGGGGTGAATGGATGCTTGACTGGGATTTCACTCGCGATGTGTTTTGTAAAACTGAAGAAACAGTAACTTATTCAGGCATTCGCGACGGAGGAGGCCAAGATGTAATATTAAAATATAAATGTGGGAAAATTCCTTTTTCAGTGAACACGCCAAACGTAATCCCAGGCACAGAAGTTACTATTAACTGTTACGACCAAATGTCGAAATATGGAATAATGTATCTTGAAATCGCCGATAATGGTGTGATTACAATAACTAATTCAGCAACAAATGACGTTGTTTGGTCATTTACTCCTAAAGGTAAAGAACAGGATCTATTAAATCAATCGTTACCTTTAAAAAATGGAACAACGGTTCGGTTAAATGCTCCACGCCCTGATTGGGTGAACAAAAGCGGGGTTACAACAACAAATAAAAATCATAGCACTATCTTATTCACATTTCCTAACGTACCAAATGGTCTTACAACATTTTCACCGAACGAATTCTTATCGTCGCCAAGTGGATACTGTAGATTAAAATTAGTTAAAAACAACAATAATTCATCTAATTCATCATTAATTTCAACCTACAAATTTGTTATTCAGTATTCGCTGTATAATTTAGCACTAGATAATAGTAATTATGCAGCGGGTAACATTACGAATGCTACACCTGGAGACGAGTCTTTTGCTTTGTATTATATCGATAATATTCAAGCAAACAATGTAGGCGGGTTATCCTATATAGATATGAATAACAATGTATTTACACATAACAAACCATCGTCTGGATATTATTCTTTAGGAGATTCGTATATTGAATCTAAAAATTATTTGCCATCGAACATTATTTCACCATCGTCAGTTAAACAAAATGTTAGTCCTGAACAATGCGGTAATATATGCACAAATGATGATAATTGTGGCGCATATACATCGATACGAGGCAATTGTGCTACATTTAGTACCAGTTCGATATATCCAAATAATTTACGGATATATACAGAAGGCGCGAGTACATTTCTTAGAGATAAAAAAGTAACATCGGAAATGACGCATCCCACCTGTAGTAAAAGAATTGCGAATACAACAAATGATGTATATAATAATTTTGGTAGTTACATCACGGGAGCTTCTATGACAAATACAAAAAAGTGCGGAATGGCGGTAGTTTTAGATAATGAAATCCAAAATTTAAATAATGCAAATGCCGCTGCTATTTCTAAAGGAAAAGCAGTAAAAGACCAAATAAATAACATATATGAAAAACAAAATAACGCAATTAATGATCTACAGACAAATAATATGTTAGCAAATGTGTTTGAAGACGTAATTAAAGATGTAGACACAGCCATAGAAACAAAAGAAGAAAATGCTTTAACAATAGTAGCAGCTAAAGACAATACTGACCTTATTTTACTAAGCGATAATTATAAATATATTATTTGGGGTATTATAACCCTTTTATTATCAATTGGAGCAATTAAGGCATTACGTATAGGTAGTAGGTAAACGATTAATTCTATATTAACCTATATTATTTTATGTATTTATACAATATTAAATCGTGACATTATCATAAAAAATAATATTATTTTTATTTTATTTTAATATTGTATATTAAAATAAATGAGTGAGCAATCAGATATTTCGAATATTCAATCCGCATATGAAAATAATTCTAAACAAATGCTTGATAGTATACAACAGTTAACATATACTGAAGGCGATATTCTTACTGATCTTACAGTTGCGGTTGGTGCTGGCAATACTTCATCGGGAGTGGGTACTTCTGATTTGAATAATCCGGAAATACAGAAACTAATAAAGCAAAATTTAGCAGAATTAGTAAAGATAGAAAAAATTAAGACATCTATATATGGTGCTCTTACAACATCATATCAGTTAACGCAACAACAAATCGATGCTATACGCCCTGTAGTAGCCAATAGCAATGTAGCAAATCAATTAATGGCAGAAGCTCTTAATGTAAAACTTAAGCAACTCGGAGAACAGATAGATTTACACAATAATTCAGAAAGAATGATTGGTGTTAATGATTATTATGCTAGGCGATATGAAGCACATTCTTCGGTTATGAAAAAGATTGTTCTATTTTGTGGCATTATTATACTTGTAATATTTTTAATGAAAATAGGATTTATAAGCGATAGTATATCTAGTGTGCTTATTATTGCGACACTTGCGGTAGGACTTATTGTCGTAGGTAAAGAAGTTTGGGATATATCTAGGCGAAATAATATTGACTTTGATAAATACAATTATCCTTTTAATCCTGATAGTATACCTGCTAAGACGAGTAACGTAATAGACTTGAAAACAGATGAAACATATGGTAGACAATGGGTTACTAATATATGTAGCGATATAACAAAGACAGCAGCAAGTGTAGAAAATAGTCTAGAAGGAGATGCCGGATATCTTCCTCCTGATGCTGGTTCAGGAGCCGGTTCTGGTTCTACAAATGCAAATGTTTCTTCAGTACCCGTGCCATCATCGTCGATAACTACTTCAACTGATACTTCTAGCTCGATGCTTCCAAGTCCAAGTGGACAAGAAACATTTACGTTACTTAGGTCGTCTAACGTTGCTTCAAATAATACATATTATAACACCAAGGTACCATTGCCGTTTAATTCATAACAAAACTACAAAACTACAAAAATAAAAACCTAATCCAAGACAAAACAAAACAAGAATTTAACTATTTTGAAATAAACATTTTACTATTTTATTATTTTACTATTTTAAACTGATTATAAAATAAAATACTATGTTATTATAGATATATCATAGTATTTTACATAATTACAAATCATAATGGCACCGTCTGCAAAATTAAAAGAGATTCAAGCTAAAATAGAAGAACATACCAAAAGCTCAAATTCCAAATTATACGATGATACTAGTGGTGGTAGTTGTGATGCTTCAAGTGCGAGTGTTATGGAAGCATTGGTACAAGTTGACAGTGTTACAAGTGCAATCAGCAATACTCTTTTTTCTCCGGAATTGAATACTGTAGCTACCGACTTAAATAGACAACTCGCCTATCAAACGGCAAAAAAAGCTGTCGGTAATGCTCAATTAAATTATGATATAGCGCAACAAGATTATATTACACACAAACCAAATGGTAGTGCTGAGTATCAAAAATTATTAAATAATAGATATGAACAAACCGGAATTAACGAATTAAATGAATTAACTAGTAAATTTACAGACGCTAATAATTTAATCAATGATATAATTTTAATGGTAGGGGAACAAGATATAGCAGAAAAAAATATGAAAATATTGTTAAAAAAACTAGAAACGGAAAATGAGAAATTAAAGGATATAAACAGTCATACGAGTACGGAAGCACATACAAACAATCGTAAATCTATATATGAATCAAAATTAAATGAATCAGTAAAAAACTGGACGGTTTTTCCAAGTATTATCTATTGGACGCTACTTATTCTATGGGTAGGCATTGTATTAATATATTTAAGGAATATATCTTTTAAAACAATCGGATTATTAATCGGATTAATTTTGTATCCTTATTTCTCTACAGATATAATTTTATGGGTCTTAACCAAAATACAGATGTTATGGAAATTTATATTTACCGCAGTTCATAATCGTATAAGTGCATAAATTCGTATAAGTGCATAAATTCATAAATTCATAAATGTATAACAGCACATATTTAGGAAGCATTTGTGTATGTGTGTTTGTGTCTGTGTGTGTGTGTGTGTGTGTGTGTGTAAATAAAAATAATTATATTATCATATTATTTCATTTCGCGTGATAATATATTTTCAATTCTCTTCTTCTACTTCATCGTGATTATAAATGATAGACATATTCTTCCATCCTTTTGTTGTATATTTACCATATTTTTTATCGAATACTTCATATATCTCATTACCACGAGGAATATTCCTGTCATAGTGCTCGATATACCAAATCTTAAATGACTCATACATTTCGGTCTTCTTTACATAGTGTCCTTCGACTTTGCGAATCTTGTCGCGAACAAATTCATTGATATAGTCCTGGCTATTTCGATAACTCTCGCTACTCGCCACAACAGCAGGTGTATCATTGACCATACCACCAGTCTCAAATGCCTTCTCTACAAGCATCGCCAAGAATACTGGCGCCCAAGTTTTAAATTTCTCATCCAGGCGTTTATCAATCAAGAATTGATACGGTGAATCCGGGTCATCGCTTTGTGGATTATTGCAAAATACTGCTTTATGGTCTACTTTGCGAATACGTCTCCACGTGCCTTCATCATTTGCCTTAACGTCCAGAAGTGTATTGGTGCAAACGACTAATTTAAATTGCGGGCGAAATGTAATCATATTTTTGAATAACGCACGACCTTGAATCGGATCACCGCCGGTAATTTCTTTCATAGGACCTTCTTCAAGACGCATCCCCTTTGACGGCTCTTGCATAACAGCGTAGCGAATACCGACTAACTGCGCGATTTCCGACGAAGTTCCACCAATAGATACGCGCTTGCTCGTGATAAGTGAAATCGGAACAACAGCTTTATATTCGCCCAGAACCATCGACATAAGTTCAACCAATTTCGATTTACCATTGCTACCACAACCAGTATAAATATTAAATGTCTGTGGATAATTAATACCAATCAAACACGACGCCAAGTGTTCCCACATATATGTGCGAATATCTTCTTCGGGATAAAGTTTATTCATAAAGTCGTGAATCTCGTCCATCGTTTTTTTGTGTTTCTTCAAGTCAATCGGAAAGTAATCGATATTTGTACACTTTGTAACATAGTCGTCAGGTTGTCCTTTTCTCGCCCGTTTTTCTTTAAAATCAATCACGCAATTATTGCAACACAATAAGTGTGTTTTGGTATCGACACTTTGTAAGAATGACTTGTCGTAGAAAAGCTCTTGCGCCTCCTTCATAAGATGTCCTTTCGTAATCGCATTTTTTAGTTTTAAACATATATCCGAAATCCTATGTTGAAATTGATTCGGTTTGTTTTCATCACCTCCGCCATTTGTAGTTGCTGCTGCTCCACCTCCACCTCCACCTCCACCTCCACCTGCTGCGACAAGTTGTTTGCTCGTTTTTCCCGACGACCCACTACCGCTGCCACCGCCATTACCATTACCACCGCTACCAATCGTACCGATACGCGAAACATATACATTATACATTTCTGTCGAGATCATTTGCCGTAACGAGATGCCGCAATCACATTCAACCCACCTATTATTTTCAAACTCGTACCATACATTGTCACCAAAGTCGGCGCAGACAAATCTATTTTTATACATATTATAAAGAACGACCGCCAAATCAACAACAGTCGTTTCCGGTTTTCCGTTTATATTTACCAAATCATTTGACAATGTAATATCCACATAGTAATCGATTGTCTTTTTATATACCTCAAGATATCTTTCTTTGGCATCACTTTGCGCCCAGTAAATAATGGACCGACGCGTCAATCCGTCCTCATTTTCCATTGAGAACGTCTGCCATTTATCATAGAATTCCGAAATCTTATCATAACTAAACTTATCTGATTGCGAACTAAATAGAATCCAGGATAGGAATAATTTATCGCTTGTATTGCGCATAGCCCATCCTACGCGTATCCATAAGTTGTACTGAGTATAATATTTTTCTGGAAGACACATTGTATAGTCGCTTGTTTCTTTGATATAGTGTTCGCGCGTTTCAAGACTATTGAATATTCTATCGATTTCGTCCGTCAACTGTTCACGATTAGTAATTTCGTGAATATTACTAGCACTCGAAGCGACGCGACGGCGCATAATTGTTCCGGATTTTGCTTGAGGTGTTCTGCGTATTTTGTTTCGCTTGATATCTTCATATTCACGTCGCACTGCTTCGAGTACTTCATATGTAGGATTACCATCATACTGAGCCGACAGTAGATGAAAATTCTTACTATAGTCGAAAAACGACACATTTTTCTCTTCATATTCCCACCCCCATACACAATCCGACTTTGCATTGGGGTCGAGGTCGATGTTTGCATCCAAATCAAACTCATCATCATTATCTGCCGACTCGGCGCGACTCGATTCGCGAATCTGTTCACCTTCGTCGACCATACCGTCATCGTCTTGTGTCTCGTTTTTTACATACACAAAATTATATTGATATTTGAGTGCATATGCTTCATTGCCTGGTTTTCTCGACCCATACAATTGCCATCCAACAGGATTCACCATTCTTGAAATATTATCATCTAAAATGTCATCCCACGAATTTTTCAACGGCAAATGTTTCAAAACATCTGGTACCTTTTTCAATACATTGTTGCGCAGCATATGATGTACTGCGCGGTCAGCGTGAACGCCAATGAGAATATGAATTCCATCTTTTGTATATTTTTCATCGTCTGTATTCACGTTTGGTTTTTCAAAGACATATACACTGATTTCTTTTTTCTGTCCTTCGCCTATATTTAAAATCTTGGAAAGTTCTTCCATATAAAGTTCAACAATGTTCTCTACATCTTCTTTCTTATGCTGCCTCGCATCAACACTCGCATCATATCGAAAGTCCAAGTCTACCAAAAGCGGACCTGCGACGGTGAGCTGTTTCTCTGTTAGATATTCGTGTCGGCGATTCGTTACGACGTGTTTTGAGTATTTTGCCCAGAATTCCGGTAATTTTTCGGATGGTATATAAAACGCTCCTCCTGTCACTCCGTGAGGTTGACTTGGTATCCTCGTATGAGTAAACGATAGACCTGCAGTAGCCTGGTCATTTTTTTTCATATAAAATTGTTTCATATATTGTTCATAATCATTGGTCGACGAAGACGATGAAGCTGTCGAGTTAGTTGACATTATACTGTTTTGATGTTGTTTTGTTTTGATAGTGTTGTAAGATTCGGGGGGTTCCATTTGTATATTATAAAGAAAGATATTTTTATGTCAATTTTATATGTTTCAAAAAGATTCCCTAAAATAGAGAAACTTGTTTATTCAAAAACTAATATATATGCAAAAATGACATAAACATTAAATATGCATAACATACATTGGCGAGTCAATAACTTGTATTTTAAAATGGCAGATAATAGTACGACTAATGTGATGGTGGATGAAGGCGGTAATGCCCCTCCTCCGGTAAGTATTCCGAAAGAAACGATTGAGCGGTTATTGAAAGATATAAAAGATATGGTCAGGTCGTCGCTTGAAAGTGAGGGTATATTTTATAAACATTCTGAAACTGATATTTTAAAGGCATATGTTATGATTGTGGGTCCACCTGACTCGCTCTATTTTGGTGGGTATTATTTTTTTCAGTTTAATTTTCCGGTTGATTATCCACACGCGCCTCCAGTGGTTACATATTTAACCAATGATGGCATTACAAGATTTCACCCAAATTTTTATAAAAATGGAAAGATTTGTTTGTCTATTTTTAATACCTGGCGCGGTGAACAGTGGACATCGTGTCAGACTATCAAATCGTGTTTATTGACAATGTTGTCTATTATGGATAATAAGCCACTTTTACACGAACCAGGTGTAAAAGAGACACATAATGATTATAATAGTTATCATACAATGATATTGTATAAAAATATAGATTTTTCGTGTATTCAGGTAATAAGTGATTTTATGAGTACGAATATTATTCCCATCGATCCGGATTATAAAGAACATTTTTATGGTATTATGCAAGATTGTTTAAAGAGAAATTCAAAAGATATGCTTAAAATTATTCGAACAAATGTAAGTAAAAATATTAATAATTTATATTCTGTTCGTTCACTGTACGGAATGTCCTTTAATGTAAACTTTGACAAAGCTCTTGAAAGATTTGTGGAGTTAATGAAGAAACATAAAATCGACCTTGATTAACCACGATTAACCACGATTAACCACGTTTAATAATTGCGAAAATGAAACATATATAAAATATAATAATTACATAAAATTGAAATAAACAAATAAAACTATATTACAATATATTATACACCAACCTGTGTCAAACTATATCACTTTCAAAAAATGCATTTCTGTGTAAACTGTGACAATATGTACTATATTCGTCTATCGGAAGAAGACCCGAATTCTATCGTCTATTACTGTAGAAACTGTGGTCACGAAAATAAAAACATTTCATTGAATAGTGTTACAATTTCGAAGACATCTTTTAAAAATACAAGACAAAAATATAACTCGATTTTGAATAAGTATACAAAACTTGATCCTACCCTTCCTCGTATTAACACGATAAAGTGTCCAAATCAGTCGTGTAAAAGCAATCACGGTGGTGGTGGTGATGAGCAAGCCGCTGCTGCCGTGGGTGTTGTAACAAAAAAGAAAGGAGATACTCTGGCTGCGGCTGCAGCTGCGGCTCCTGTAGTGGCAAGCGAAGCAGTAAAAGAGCAACAGCAAGTGCCGGTTGGTGTCGCTTCTGAAAACAAGCGTGAAATTATTTATCTTAGGTATGATGATATTAATATGAATTTTGTATATTTGTGCGCCACTTGCGATACTGTTTGGAATACAGAACAGTCTTTATCGTAAGTATACTAATATTATAGTAATATTATAGTAATATTATAGTAATATTATATTAATATTATACTAATATTAAATTTATAATTTAATCAATTGTTTGCATTATTTAGACATTTAATACAATTCTATTTTTAATATATTGGTTTGATAAAATTGAAATAAAATCAAACCAATATATTATATATAAACACATAAACGAAAATGTCATTGAGTGATGAAGAAAAATTAGATATATCTAAAAAGGAAGAGTCGGGTTCTGATACTGAAGAAGGTTCTGGTTCTGGTTCTGATGGCGGCGGCGACGATGATGCAGAAGCCGTAGCAGGCGTAGTTGAAGGTGACGACGACGAAGAGGCGGAAGCAAGTGATATTGATGAAAGCGAAGGCGAGGGCGAGGGCGAAGGAGAAGGTGGAGGCGAAGCACCGTCTTTTGCCAGTGGTGTTACAAAAATAGCTAGTGCTTCTAAGAAATTATTGAGCAATATACAAGACGTTGTTAGCAATGCCGGAAAAAATGTCGGCGCAATTGCTGGTTCAGGCGATGACCTTTTATCAAAACTTACAAAATCATCCGTAAAAATGCCGTCTGGGCGCGGTAGAAAAAAACGAAGTGTTACAGCAAATGCTGCCTCAACATCTTTATTTGAAGAAGATCAGGACCCTGAAGAAGATGGAGGCGGTGATGGCAATAATAGCGATGGAGAGGATGATATCAATACAAAATTGAAAAAATTCGACAAGGAATTAAGAGACAATTATTTGATGAATTTTCATCCCGAAAGTCTTGTACAAAATTATGATGAAATATATAACCTTGCTCGTGTTGTTCGTGACGATAATTGTATAATTGTCGATGCATTACACCGAACGCTACCAATGTTAACAAAGTATGAAAAATCGCGTATATTGGGACAGCGAGCGAAACAAATCAATGATGGTGCAACGCCCTTTGTAAAAGTACCCGAAGGTGTAATTGATGGGTATCTTATTGCAATAAAAGAATTGGAAGAGAAAAAAATACCATTTATTATTAGACGACCTTTACCAAACGGAGGTTCAGAATATTGGCATCTGGAGGATTTGGAAATTATTAACTAACACTTCCAGCGTTTACCACAATCAAGACAGGTTACAAACGTCGTCATAGGTTCATCGGCGGAACGTGTTTGTAGTTGATAATATGTACATTTTTTTGAATGGCATTTGCGACAAGTAAATTTATCAGTAGATGCCTCGAGCTTCGGTTCATATTTATTCTCGTCTCTGATTTTTTTATCTTCGATTAATTTATTCCATTTTTCAGGACTCATCTCTTGATGCGTCATAAATGCCAACTTATGTGCCTGTATTTCGTGACTCTTCATCTTATTGAGTATTATTTCATCTTTCAAATTTATATACACAGTTCGGAGAAGGTCAAGATAAATAACAACGAAATATTTATTGTCCCATTTTTTAACAATACATCTTTCTTTTGCTTTTCCTAAAGAACTATTAAATATACCTTTTTCAAGATTGGTGGCAATTTCGCAATCGCCTAATATATTTTCTAATCTTTTGCGAATATTTTCTCGGAATAATGTTGGATTCTCGATTTGACGCATTGTTATTCGGTTCGGTTCTATTCGACTTTATTATTGTTTATAATAAAATATCTTTATTCAATTTTATAAAAGTATAATATAATCATAATCATAATATAATCATAATATCATCCTAATAATCATAATAATCATAATATCATCCTAATAATCATAATATAATCTTTAATTATTATTCATTGATTTATAAATAATAATTAATGTAAACATACTTTAAAAATGAATCGCATATAACTTAATTCTTAAGGAAGACGCAGTGCATTAGACAATGATCCAGTAGTGTTGAAAAATAATCCCTTCACTGTTTCAATGACATAAACAAAAAAGGCGAGAAACATCAAAATCCAAGGAAGAAGAACCAAAAACCAAGAAAGTTCACTGTATCCTTTGTTGCACAAATATGACAACAACCAGGTCCATAATACGATAAAAACTGCCTGCACAACATATGAAGTTTTGGAGTCTTTTTGATACGTAAAGTTAAGAGAATGTAAGGCAGGGTGACCACCCTGGTTCATAGTCAACTGCTGCGATATAGCGGTCATTCCAAAATAAGAAAGAATCATCATTATTACTGAAACAACCAGATATATCTGGGCGGGTGTGCACATTTTACCACTCATTTTGTCTGCTTTTATATATTAATAATACAAAATATTTGTAATAATTAAAATTATAATTATAATTATAAGTTTATTATTATAATTTTACAGTATTATAATTTTACAGTATTATAATTTTACAGTATTATAATTTTACAATATTATAGTTTATCTATTCCTAAATTATTTACTGTATGAATATTCTTCTTCGCTCAATTCACTAGATTCGTCGGTTTTCCATCCATTCTCACAATCCTCATCTTTTTCTTTATTTTTATCTTTGTCCTTGTCCTTGTCCTTGTTTTTATCTTTTGTTTTGTCCTTATTATCCTTACCTTTCTCCTTAACATTTTTATGTTTATTATCGTTATCTGTACTCAAACGAGAATCAATTAGTGGCATTTTATCTTTATTTTTAGTTTTGTCAATAATTATATTTTTGTTATTGCTAATAATCGCTTTATTTGTCTTTGAATTATAACGTTTAGCGCGTCCATCTTCGTTATCTTCATCACTTTCTTCACAAACATCGCCATCGCTAGAGTCATCACACGAGTCGTCAGTTTCATTATCTTCTTCGTCGTCGTCGTCATCGTCCTCTCCTGATTCACCACAGTTATCTTCGTCTCCTACTATATCGGTTATCCTGTTACTATCCACTACAAACCCGTCCTTTAAATATCCATCTCTCGTTTTTCTATTCATTGGTATACCATCAAGTTCATCATACTCGTCGTCATCTTCGTCTTCATTTGCCGCCAATGACTCAAACCCTCCAAATAAATATTCATAAATATCATCCCACATATCCTCTGTTAAATTGGTGTAATTATTTTTATAGTCACGTGCAATAAGAACACACGAACCAAAATATAAGTCGTGATCAAGAGGTGGCGGAAATTCATACTTGTTCTCGTGATTTGCCATACCATCATCCTTGCCCCACATTTCTACAACAATTTTAGACGATTCGCCATTTTCGCCTTTGAATGCATACCCCCATTCCGTACGTTTTATATATCCATCCGCCTTTTTAAATTTACATTTCTTTGCAAGTTCTTCGGCACATATTGCCTCTTCTTTAATTTCAGATTCCTTAATATCTCCATTTTTTTCAACAATCAAAAATTTAATATTTTTAGGTTTTCTTTTCGTATCTGTTTTTGTGTTTGTGTTTGGCATTCTGATTTACGATTTATGATTTATTAATTTCTGTCTCGCTTGCTACTATTGGTCTGATATATGTTTTTATGTAATCGGTTTAAATGGTTTATCATATAACATATAAAATACGATTTAAATAAACGCGATTAATAATAAAATATATACTCAACCGATGAATCGTGGAAAAGCAATAAGGAATAAATTGGATAGTAAACCGAATTCATATCCTATAAAAATATACTTTCCAACAATATCTAGAGATATCATACAACAGACAGTATTTGATAATAATGGACGCAAGGGCAACACATCGCCATTACTAAAATATTTAGTAAACGAAAATATGAAAACTATCTTATATGGTTCAACTGGTATTTTTGATGTAGTTGACAATAACTTATATCAAGTATTACCAATTGATAGACCGGTTAAAGAGTTGACAATCACAACAAAAGATGATAAGGGTAGTGGTGTCGGTGGCGGTGGCGGTGGTGGAAACAAATCTATGAAAATAAATTCAGCAGTATTAAATGTTTTAGTCGATTCATCATATACGAAACGTTATACGACTCCATCATTTCAGATATCATACGATTATCATATTGAAAAATTAAAAATAAATACTTATAAGCTTACGCCGAATTCGAATACAAGATTTGTTATCGAATTAAAGAATAATAAAATTCACGATTTTTATATCCAAACTATTGTCAGTGAAATTAATATTGTAGAAATAAATACATTTTTAAAAAAAGATATAATCTCGTTCTTAACCCTCTTAAACTTATATAGATAATTATATACAAAGATAAAGAAAGATATTATGTGGTCTTGGATAATAAAAGTTACTATTTTTTCATTATTATTAATATTTTTAATTCATTATTTATATGCATTTTTCAAAACAACACTTACATCCCCCAAATTAAAAGATTTAGTAAATAAGCCGCAGGCAAAATATAATACAATATATAAATCTCTACAAAATACGTTGGATGGTGGTTCATTAAATTTAGGAGATGGCGATGATGTTAACAATAACAGTACATTATCTAAAACCTCAAATATGAAAAGCGAATTGATGAAATATGTAAAAGAATTATCGTCTAGCTCTAGCTCTAGCTCCGATGTACTAACGTCTAATTATACTGTAACACCATCTACTATGAATTATGATGGATTATCAAATAGCAATATTATAATGCCACAAAATGAAGCAAATAGTATATATTCACCAACAAATATATTAAGTGATACAGGTGCGAATGGAACATCTACACGTGTAAATAATAATACAAAATATATGCGCGATATAAATAACATATCATCTCATCCAACATCAGTAACATCAGTGCTCGACTATGGTACACCCACTATGTCTTCTTCGTATTCTTCATCATACTCCCCGTATTAAATAGACAATATAAACTATATGACATAAACTATATAACATAAACTATATGACATAAACTATATGATTTAAATATAGATTTAAAGATTACTTTATATATTATCTTAATCAATTACAACTGTTGCTTTTGCCTTTTGCCTTTTATACAAGAAATGTCGTCATCGTTATCTTCATCGGGGTCTACGACATCATACAATATACCTTATGATGAGCAGACCGAAATATTGAGAACATTCCCTCCTGAAATTAAATTTTCTTATGAAAAAAGTACTCATAAGAAAGTTTTATCTGATGTATATGTGATTATACCAAAAGGTAGAAAATATTTTGCCTGGTTTACAATTCGAAATAGGAAAAATGTATGTATATTTTTGGAAGTAGGTGGACAGAATCATAAAATTACAAATATGTTTTATCGTCACGTTTCATTTGATGATTCTCTTTCTTATGGTACTATTTTTTATGGTACATTATTTAGGACAAATGTCGATATAGAAGCCGGAATAAATGATAATGAAATATTTTCAGTAGAGAATATATATTTTCATAAGGGTAAAGATGTGGACCATTATTGCTTTGGCGATAAATTAAAACTGATTAAAATAATTTTTGATAATAGTTTGAGATATAATACTACATTTTTTAAAAAGAGTGTTGTATTTGGATTGCCTATAATTACTACAGCGTTTATGGATGCATATGATAATATTAAAAAGTTGCCATATTCTGTTTATTCTATTCAGTATAGATACCTAACACGAGGTGGAGGTAACGCGAATGCTCATTTAGAAAGGAGTAATGTTATCGAATATTATCATTATGTTCGCGATGGTGTTCGCGATGGCGGTGATAATAAACAACCATCGCCGGTATTGTCTGTGTCACCTGTACATAAACCCGAGAATATTCGGGTTATTGAACCAATTCAGGCACCGGCACCAACGCCAACAAATAACCGTGTAAATATGCGCGATCATCTTCCAATGCAAAGTAACGAAATATCAAAAATATTTTATGTTAAACCAGATATACAAAATGATATTTACTATTTGTATAAGATAAATACTGTAAACTGTTCGATTATTTCAGATGAAACAGCCCATATACCTGATTATAAGACCAGCGTGATGATGAATAAATTATTTAGAAATATTAAAGAAAATATAAATTTAGATTCTTTAGAAGAAAGCGATGATGAAGAAGAATTTGAAAATATTCAAATTGATAAATTCGTAGATTTAAATAAAATATTTAAAATGCGTTGTATTTTTAATCATAAATTTCGTAAATGGGTTCCTGTAAATGTTGTATAATATTGGTAAAATGTGTTTTAGGTATGCGAAAAGTAGTAAATTAAAAATATTATATTCTGTAAATATATATTATTATAATTATATTTATATAGTATTGTATAATGGCGCCTATTTTAAATAATCAATACGCGAATTTAAATGGTGGAAATGCTCACAGCGCTAGTGTAGGACCTGCATCTGTTTCTAGTAATGCGACTGCTGGTGTAAATGGTGGAAATACGCAGTTCGCTGGTTCTAGTACAGGCAAAGCCGCAATGGCTGGTGCTGGTGTGATGAAGATTGAACCTGGAGGTAAAGGAGTAATGCACGGAGGTGGTAGAAGCAGAAGGCATAGGCATAGACGTAGTCGTGCGTCGAAAAAGTATGCTCGCAAGCGCAGTATTCGTCATCGCCTCAAGCATAGAAAGTCCAGTAGACGCGGACACACGAAACGCCGAGGCCAGCGCGGTGGATATGCACAGTATTTATCAAATCAGGCTTTCACTCTAGGGCAAAGACTTCCCGGTTTTCCTTTGCTTCCTAAACTTAGCGCTTTAGCAAACCCACCTCCTTTTATGCCATACCGTAACTGTGTTGGTGGTAAATAATTCAAAACACGAATTATTACTTCTTTGCGTAAATAAAATAAAATAAAATAAAATAACATAAATAATAAGGTAATAAAAATATTACTTTATTATTATTTTGCATTAATATTTATGCGTTGTGTATGTTTGTATCCTATTATTGACTAAACATACTCATATCTATTAAACACCCTTTCCCTGCAAGTCCCGCCTTTCCACGCGACTCATTTCGCTGCCGCTCGTGTACAACTTCGTCTTCATCTAGTATGTCACGTTCATCGCATTGATTATCGTCACCACTATCATCCTCGTCATCGGACTTGTATTCTCTCACTTTCGCAGTAGGTTTTATATTTATATTTATATTCAATCGTTCAGCAATACTTTTTTCACCGACTTTTGGTTTCGACGCAGTCATTATCTTTGATGCCTTCGTCGATGTCTTCGCCGCCCCCATAGACTGTATCTTTTTCGATACACCCGCCTGCTTCGGCTCCCACGATACTTTCCATTTGGACAAATCTTTATTATGCCCTGCTTCATATTCTTCATTATCGCAAATCAATACCTTATAATTCTGCGACTTGTAATATTTGCGCCTCTTATACCATTGACTCATAAATATGTCATGCGCATCTATAATATCAATGACCAGCGGAGAAGTGTGCTTCTGTCGCAAAATACGCCCCACAGATTGACACACGTCCGTCTTAGGTGACGCCAATATTAAACTCGTAAGCGTCTTTATATCGAGCCCCTCCGATGCCATAGCATACGTCGCTATAATCACCTTCTTACTCTCGCTCTGTTTTAGCGCTGCCTCTTTCATCCCTCCAATATAATACCCCACCGATCCATCCGCTATCTTCCGATGCGTAATTGCATCGTGCAAATATGTAATCAGCGATTTATTGTGCGCCAATATCATAATCTGTTGCTCAGGATTCAACTCCATTTCTGCAGTCAGTAGCCGCAATATAAATTCACTCCTATGACTATAACTACATAATTTGGATATCATTGTACTGAATTTCGGATTTCCCTTATAGTCATACTGCGTCTCATTGAAATCATCGTCGTCTACATTGTATACTACACCCTTCACGACAACACTATGCTCAGACTCCGTCTTCTCTTTATGCACAACGGGCCCGATAAACATCTCGAACACTTTCGTAAGCCCATCTTTGCGCTCCATCGTCCCAGATAATCCCAGTGTATATGTCGTATTCACTTTCATCATACAACGCGAAAACACCTCCGCTCCCATATGATGACAGTTGCTTACTATCGGATGAAGACGCATTCCATCCGCCATTTTTAATACGAAATTATGGTTGTCTTTCACCTCAATATCGAAAACATCATACCCCTCCTCTGATTTTCCGAAAATCTGCGCATTTTCTGTACTTTCAATTGGTGTATATTTCTCCCAGTATAGAAACGCGGTTGAAGTTAACATACCTTTTGGTGATAATGGCTTATATATTTCAAAACTACTAATATCAACTTGAACATCGTCAGTAGCGTTATACATACATTCAATATAATCGCCGATTATTAGCTCATCGGCACACTTATACCCTTTCGTAGTCAATATCTTATGTTCTGGTGTACAAATAAACGACCCACACATTAAATATACTTTAACAAGCTCCTTCTTATGCCTTTTCCACGCGTGTGTCATTTGCCCCCATTCCAATCGCGAGGTGGTTTGATTGAAGCTCAGGATTTTAGGCAACGCTTCTACCAATTTCTCAACATCTTTCTCTATTCTCACATACTTACTCGATATACCGCGTGCTATACCACCGGCAATCCACATATCATATAGTGTCCCGATTTCCATAGGTCCACGAGATGTATGAACCAGTGTATTTCGCGGAAAACATTCGTCATAAATCGCCAACCCGAATTTGTTGAACGTATTCTTCGGATACTCTTTCATTGACAACGATTGTAACATACCGATTACTATATCCTTATCCTCTATATCTAATATCTGCCCCTGTATTCTCCCCACGCGTGCGCCCGGCAGAAACTGCTCAATCCGTTCTATCCACTGATTTAGCAGAAATGATTTGTGCACAATCACCAATGTACATTTTTTTAGCTTCGCCGCTATATTTAGCGCCATCACCGTCTTGCCTTTGCCAGGGTCGACGTCTAGCAATCCACCACCGCACGCCCCCACGTGTTTTATATACTTGTCCACTATCGCGTCCTGATACGGCCTAAGTTCGCCGGCAAATGTTAGCGATATAGTATTACCCGGTTCTATTAAAATACGGTCAGGCGGTCCATATGTCTCAATCCCGAAATATCGTGGAATATATAATTTAAGCGGTGATTCCAGATATATCGTAAATGGTGTAGGTTGTATTGGGGATTTAGGAATAAATGGCTTCATTGTTAGCTCACTTCTTATATAATGCTGCTCTTCAACAGATAAACATTCTTTGAATATCGAATATCCTTTATCACCTAAATATGTAGAATACTCTTCTTTGTTTGGAACCGAGTTGGATGCTGATACGTCTCTCATATTTTGCTCTATAATACTACGAGTATTATTTCTCTTTATTTTGGAGTAGTTATATATGTATTTTTTTATTTAGGTATTTTCAATTTTGGATATTCTTTAATTCATTTATAAATAACATCATTTATAAATAACATCATCCATAAAAGTAAAAAGTAAAAAGTAAAATAAAAAATAAAAAAAATATAATATTATGATATACGGAAATGTTTAAAAAACCTCAGAATACAAATAATTTAATGAGTGGTCAATTCTTGTTACTGATTATTTTTGTCGTTTATATTGTTTTTAACGTGCAAACACCTGAACCCCTTGCCTCTATGATAGATTCTACATTAGGATATGTAATAATTATAGCACTTTTTGCTTTATTGGCTATTAATCTTAACCCGATTGTAACCGTAGTAGGCATATTTGCCATATATTTGCTATTTAAACGCTCTAGTATCTCCACAGGTTCACTCGCCATGACTACTTTTCTCCCAACAGAAAATGTAAAATCGCAAAATTTATCCGCTTTTAACCAGTTCCCTGTTACATTGGAAGAAGAGGTTGTTCAGCAAATGGCACCGTTACAACCCGGTCCCTCGATGGCTCCAAAATCATTTATCCCTATTATGGATAATGTGCATAACGCTTCCGGAGTGTAAATCGCATTGAATTATCTGTATATAACGCTTGATGCGTATTTTGTATTTTGTGGATTCATCATATATCGTAAAATACAAAATAATAATAATATTCGATTTCAGGTATTGTTGTATACCTATATGTATTATTTGGAAAAAACCTTTTTACCAAATTTTATTACTATAATACCCAATAAAACAGCAATTATAAATTGAGCAGATGGAGAACTAAATAGTTTCATTATGGTTTTTAACCCATTATTAATTTCTTCTTGATTATTAAGTTCATCTACTCCCTTTAATTTATACAGCGATTGACCATCCTCACCTGTAGGCTGACAGTCGATATATATTTTATCATCTCCTGCTGTTCCACCGCCATAATTCGGATTATTAGAACTTAGATATACAGTGTTTTTAGCAATCGGATATATTGGTCCATTTGATGGAACTAATGTCTGTAACTTGTCTAAAGCAACGCGACCTATTGTTTGTCCACCGCGTATTGTATCAAATACTATATAGTTTATACCTGTAATACTACAATCGGTGGTGTCATATGGTGTACCTGTATAATAATAATAAGGAGCGTTGGGGATAAAATTATTCATATTAAAATTGTTAATATTTAAATGATGTATATTATCACCAGGGGATGGAGTTTGTTTAGCATACTGTAAAATTATATTTTCTAATATTATACCGCCATTATTTGATGATACTAACGGTGAATCTGATGCTATAAATGGTATAGATACATATAATTCTTTAGGTCTTGTTTGACCTGAACTTGCTCCTACGTGATGTATTATTAACTCTACATCCGCATGTTTACCATCATAAGTATGTATAGATGGCTGATATATTCTGATTTCTGCTATATTATAGTTATCTTTATTTAGAGATGATTGGGCTTCTGTTCCGTCCCTTTTTAAATCATAATTAATTTCTAAATATCCTGCACTATTAATTGATACTACACATTTGCTATCATTGTAATCATATTTGTAAGAACACAATATATCACAACTAGGAACACTCGTATTCATATCTATATTTATTGGCGCTGTATTACAGCTGGTTGATGTTGTTGAAGTGGTTGATGTAGTTGATGTGGTTGATGGCATTACTGTTAATATACTTGGATTAATATTAATATATTATGATATTAAAATATATTATGATATTAAAATATATTTTAATATTAATATTTTTTCGATATTAAGATAAAAGCAAGATAATATAACTTTATAATTAATTGTGATACATTATTTAAATATATTATATAAATATTATATAAATATTATATAAATATTGGTAATGACAATAACTCCAAAACGAAGAAAAAAACTAAATCAAGAAGAGCGCAAACAACAACATCATAAATACAGTAATAAAAAATTAATGCATAAGTATGATTCAATGTTATTGGGACAAGAAGGAGGCGCTACGATACCACTTACTACTCAAGCCGGGGAGGTTGTTATTACTGTAGAAAATAGCGATGATGTAGGCTATTCCGATATTAGTGTTAGTCTATGTGCTAAAGATTTATCTCGGATGATACTATGTAATAATGTTATCGAAGTTGTACTTGAATGTAAAAGTAGTTTTATTTCATATGAACAAAATGATACACCAATCTGTGAAATTATATCTCCCGAAAAAGATAATGATGAACATGCAGATGCTATAGCTATTGCTATATGCTTAAATCCTGAAAGCGCGCCAGTTTTCGTTGCTATACCTTATTCTGAACCTGTTTTTAAAGAGATAAATAAGGACCGCGCAGTATTGAAACTTCCACCATTAGTGAACCAATTATCTATAGCGGGTATACCAAATAAAACATCAAGACCCGATAAGACTAGTTTCTGGAGTTTTAAATTTCCTGTCGACTCTATAGTGAATAAAAAAGATGGAACAATATATGAATTACAAAACGAACTTATGAAAGGAAGAGAACCCCCTATACCTGATACCAAACGGTTTTTGTCCTTTTTTCCTACAGCTAATAAATTTATTTTGAAATTTAAAAATGTAAAAATAAAAGATAAAATTGCAGAATCTAAGTTAACCGTTAAAATCAAAATATCTAATGATGAACGTAGTCCTGGCGTTTCTAATAAGCCTGGCAAGACATTGATAACAAATTTGTTGAAAATGCCCAATCTTGACGGTGGTGGTAGTGGTAGTTATGATTTTGATTATTCTGCTTCAAATATGGATGTAATAAATAAATCGGGAGATACACCTAAACATAGCACCGTAGTTAACACGTTTCTTACTAGATGCTCTGATATAATCGACATTAAACACGTTCAACTTATTTTTATGTTTTTTTACCTTGTATCACAGAAATCTGTAAAATTTGCGTTATGTGGTTCGAAAGTAGATCTTGCAAATAAGAACCCTGAATGTACTGTAGAATTTTTTAAAGCCATTGCACTTAAACCCTTTTTAAATTTTTTACCGGTTGTTTATAAATCTATTATTAAACTACCAATTATGGACTCATTATCATTTCAAGATATAATTGCCAAAATGATACAAACCGCGGCGGATTCCGGAATAGCGATTGATTTTAACTATATTGGTGATGTTGAACGCGCTAAGAAAAAAGCTGCTGATGCTGCTGCTGCTGCTGCTGCTGCTGCCGCCGCCGCCGTTCCTGCTGCTGCTGATGCTTATGGTGGTACAGCGGTGGGTGGAAATGTATCTAATTATCAAACTGGCGGAGGAGAAGATGAAGATATTTTTAAAATTATCTCTAGGATTATTCCTATGCAGATTGACAAATTTGAAGCTACTCCACAATCTATGACTGTTACTATAACCAGACCAAAAATAATGGGACCATATTGTCTAGATCAAGGTGATACAATTGATCCCCCAAAAAACGATACTATAACCCTAGACATTGATAAATTTAAAGCTGGTAACCACGTGAAAACAAAAAAATATATAAGTAAGTCTTTACTCAAAGGACAGGTAACGATTTCAGTAGGAGATGTGGTTCAATTTGTATTTGATGGTCATGTCGTAAAAGCAATCGTGTGTTTTTTTAAATCCGGAAAATTTAAATATGGAACAAGTGGTACGGGTTATGAAGCTGCCTCAAATATTCGCGACTATTATGCAAGTATGAAACGTACAGGTATATATGAGGCTATAGCAGAAAAAGAGAAAGAACCTTTAAATTTAATAAGTTTGATTAACCTTAGAGGATTTGCTTACTTACCTATCGATGATGATGGTAACATATTATATGATTGTAAAAGTGATTTATTGCAACTAAATAACGGTTATCGCCCTAAGAATAAAACGAGTCAAAGTGTTATAAGTTTTGGTAGATTACTCACGCCTGGTTCTACTGAATTTAGGGTAGGAGATATTCAAGATATATTATTCAATACCGAATCATTAATGACATTAATAAAAGCCGATCAGACTGAACCAGACTTATTAAAAATTACAGATATGCAAAAAATTAAAGATTTTGCAAAGTTCTTACGGGAAGACGATATGGGTAATAGCGCCGATGACGTTATTGTTGAAAAAATCCAGGAATATATACAACAAAATGGTCTTAGTAAACAGTGTGGAAAATCGAGTAGCCCCAATGCTAATGATGTAAAGAGAATGAATTTTTTTCAACATAAATGTCAAGAAATAAATACTCGATTTATTACTGCCGATATATATGATGATACGACCAAACAATACAATGTTTATAAAAGCAATGAATTTATTCGATTCTTATTAACAGAAAAAATATCCGATAGCGATTCCACTGTTTTATTTGAAAATGTGTATAAACCAGAAGTTCCAGAATTGATATTTTGGTTGTTTACCGGGGTTGCATCATCAATTGGTATGCTTAGAGCAATGATTATGATTTTTCAGGCATTTGCACGTAAGGATGATACAACCAGTTTTGACCCGAATACCTTATTAGCTGATGACAAAAAACCTGGACAGGAAAAACCTGGCGTAGCATCTTTTACCGTTACCGTACAGGGCGGAGGCGGCGCGGAGGGTTTAGAAATGGCAATGGGGCAATCAGGCGGTAAATGGATAAAAAGTACTCCTCAACCACCGGTTGATGGTATAGCAACCGGAAAATTCCTATGGAAAGATGATGTATCAGGAGCTACGTATGTAGGTGAAGATGGAAACCCATTATATGAAGATAATGCACCGACGGTCGAACAGGTAAAGGAGCGCACCTCTGCTGATGTAATCAGTGGTTATATAGAAAGATTAATAGCTATTATAAGAATAAACAATCTCAGTAACGACAATTACTTGAAATTTTTGACTTCTCAGTTAAGAGCTGCAAAACAAACATACCAATCAACTGGTGTTGATAATATGCATTTATTTTCGTCTTCTATTGCCACTCAACACCAAGCTGAGGCTATAATGGACCATTATCAAGATACTGCTGAAGATGATATTGAAAAAGCTAAGGATGCAAGAAAAACAGCTCAAGATGAAGCCGAAAAAAAGGCTGCAGACGCTGCTGCGCTCGCACACCAAAGAGAACTTGAAAAAATAACAGCTTCAAATGGTAAAGGTACCACCTCGTCTAGAAATCCTTTCGACCTAAGAAGTATTTTTAACCAAAAATCTGGTAGCAATATCAATAATGAACTTGGAACGTGTATTTCAGGGAATAATGCCATCATATCATGTGATGGAAAGACTATTCGAATTGACCTCGATTTGGCTGCACTTCTTTCAACATGTGGTGATAATATTGCACCAGCTGATGATGATGCGGCATTGAAAGCAAAGGCGGCAGCGGAAGAAGAAGCAAAGGCGGCAGCGGACGCACAGGTGGCAGCGGCAGCGGCAGCGGAACAAGAAAGATTAAAGGCGTTAGATGAAGAAGAAGCAAGGGCGGCAGCGGAAGCAGAGGAAAAAGCAAGATTAGATGCGACTGCGGCAACACGAGCACGAGCAGGAGCAGCACCAGTATTGCTGCCGAAACCATCACCATCACCACAACCACCAGGACCAGGAGCAGCACAAACAGATGCTACCACTAAATATGATGCTTATAAGGGAGAATATGATAAATTTATAAACGACCCGGTAGTTAAGTATGTATACTATGATGCTGAAGTTAAAAAATTTATGCAAGAATATGAAGAGTTTTTAGGCGACCCCCAAAAAGACTCTCTGTATATCCTAACTGAGGCTTACAAAAAAAATATACCACCAGACACAGCATTTGATATGACTACCCCACGACCACAATAATACCTAATTATAATTAATTTTATATACAAGAATATTTATACATTTAGGAATAATTTTTTATTATAATACAATATATACAATTATAGTAATATAATTCATAATAATATTACTATAATTTTAACTTATTTTATACTTTGATGATTAAATATTTTAGATATATTATTCTTCATATATATACATATAATTTTAGTATAATATTTATATAATAAAATGACGCAGAATAGTTCTCCTCTTCTTCCTTTAAAACAACGTGATATTCCTTTAGACCAAAGTGATGTTGATTTAAAAAAAAGTAAATTAGCTGTTGAACCTGTGGTTAGTAGCGTTAGTATAAGTGATCAATTTTCAGCTGCTGACCTTCAGTTGGTTGATGAACTAGTAAAAAAAATTTTTAACCAATATAGTAAAGTAAAATCTGAATTTGAAAAATTATCGGATTCATCTACAACTAACTCTGATTCCGCCTGGGCAAAATTTGATAATGATTTTTTGGAACCAGCAAAAACTGCATTTGACAAAGATAAACAAGAGATAACTCAAAAAAGAAATAAAAAGCCAAGTGCTCCTCAAGCGGGAGATGTGACTGTGACTCCGCCAGCGAACGAACATGCTACTAATACCTACACTAAATTTTATGAACTGCTTACTAGTAAAACTTCTGATGCGTCTTCCGCTACTTTAAAACTACCATTAGAGTTTAGTGAATATCCTAACTACGTTCAAACTAATTTTGGAGAATTCAATACTGATGAGGATAAAGCATCAGGAAGAATTGCTAATGTTATTTCAACATTAGATGAATCTAGATATACTAATACTATAGAAACTCTCAAATCAATAAGTGTTAGTTCATTGAACCTTTTTTTTGCGTTATTATTTTTTAGATGTATGAAAGTGCAGATTGTTACAAAGAAAGGGGATAAAAATATGGATGAGAAAGGGGATAAAAATATGGATGAGAAAGGGGATAAAAATATGGATGAACTCAAAAAAGGGGGTAAAAATATGGATGAATTCAAATTAGAGCAAGCATTAACTGACTTATCATTAGATAAAATTGATGATATTATCCGAGCTTTAAGAAAAACAAATGCCGGCTATAGTTTTGTAGATATAATTGATAAATTAAATGAAAGGGAGCAAGCGTCATTACGCTCTAGTGATCAGCTTGGTGGTTCCTCATCTACATCTAAAAAGAACCGTAAATCCCATAAATCTTATCATCCTGATATTGGTAAAACTAGGAAGCATCATCATAGTCGTCATAAGAAGGTTTCATTTGTTCATTAATCCTGAATATTACTATAAATTTTTATCTTTGTTTGATAATATTTTATACTTAAAAAATTTAAAAACATTTAAATATAATATTCTTCATATATATACATATAATTTTAGTATAATATTAACAAAAATAACATAATGAGCACCCCCCCCACGGCTACCGCAGAAGCACCTGCAGTATCATCAACCGTGGCAGTGGCGCCAGCAGCATCCACACCAGTGGTATCACCCCCCGCATCACCTCCAATAGTAGTTACAGCACCAGCAATACACGAAATGAAAACAATAATAACTGATATTGGCGCACAATACAATAAAGTATCTGGTGAATACGCAAAATTAACTACAACATCGTCTGATACTGAATGGTCTGATTTTAAAACAAAAAATTTGGATGCTGCGACTGTCGACTTAAAAAAAGCGCTAGCACAATTAGATGCTTTTAAAAAAGCGGGGTCTGGTAGCTCAGTATCTACCGCTGCCCCTGCTACGAGCGAACTAATTGATGAAGGAATGATCCATGAACAGAATGATGCTACTTTCATGATCGGCGGTTCCTCCTCTTCTTCCAAAAAGAACCGTAAATCCCATAAATCTTACCATCCCGGTATCGGCAAAACGAGGAAGCATCATTCCCACGCCGAGCCTAAAAGGGTTTCATTTGTTCACCAGGCTTAAATATTGAATTTACTTGAATCTAGTCCAGTATTTACAAAGTATATACGCGGTATATAAAAATAATAGTATAAAAATCATATTATACTATTATTTGCCAGTTATTCGCTAGTTAATCGCAGCTCGCCAAGGATACCATTTTATGAATAACTTCATCTATATTTTTTAGATTCGGTGTATCCCCTGTAATATCTACATTATTAAAGCACATCTTATTCACTTCCGCGGGAGAAAATTTATATTCAATTTTACTATTATCGCTATGATACAATTTATCCCGTTGTTCATCGCTCAATTTCGTAGCATAAAATAACTCCAATAAATCGCATATCATTTTTCGGGTTCATTTTGTAAACTCAATATGCTCATCTAATCTCCCCGGACGTTTAAATGCCTCACTAATTTTACTCGGATCATTTGCTGTACATATAATGATTCTCCCGCTCGTTTCTACTAGTCCATCCATTATCGTCAATATATCCGCATCATTAATTACAGATTTTGCTTTCATTAATCCCACAGGGCCAATCACCCCGTTTTCATTTTTGCGTTTCTTTTTTACTGAATCTTGCCCTTGTCCTTGCCCTTGCCCTTGCCCTTGCGATGTATCATTGCCGCCGTTACCACCACTTCCCGTACCGCCACTACCATTCCCACGACTATCACTATCACTATCTACTGAAATGACACCACTATCGCACGCTTCAAGACCCATAACTCCATTTAGTAGATTGGCGCGCATAACACCCATTGCCGCCGCCGCCGCTGCTGCTGCATTCATTGGCGCTTCCCCAATAGTGTCTAATATTTTATCAAATTCATCAATCACATATATCCTTTTATTTGTAGGAATATGGCGACCATTAATATAATCCCCGTAAAATATATTCTTCAAATCCGATACTTTTTTAATTTTATCAATATCATTTACATTAATAATATGCCGGTCCAACTCCCGTGCAATAGCCTTGATAGTCGACGTCTTACCACACCCCGGTGGACCATAAAAAAGTAATCCAAGTTGATACGGTATTCCACGCGCCTCATACCACGCTTTATTATTTATGAAAAAGTCGATACGCTTTATTATTTTATCTACATCCGTAAAGAAACAATTCTTCCTCAAATCTTTTGTCGTATTTAGCTGGTACTCAGAGCACAGAATATTAGACAATCGCTGGTCCTGTCTATTGCCTCCATAATTATCATCATCGTTGTATTTTGAACCGCCGCTACCAGATTCACTTTGTAAAAATTCATAAATACATATTTTCCCCATCATTTTGTCCTCTATTTTTTTATTGTATAATTTCTCGCATTTTGATATGAAGCTATATAGAACACTTATATCGCGTTTTTTATCCATTAGTAGTGTAAAATTGACTTTCTTATAATCTGTGAAATCTGAATTCTTAGTTTCGCGATGCGTATATACTCTCTCAATTAGTAAATAAACCCCATCCTCTATTTCAATAGGTAAATTCGTTCGTGGAATATATATTTTTGCAGCATTGTTATTTTTATCGACTACCTCTACATAACGCAGATTTGCTATTGGATTGATATTTTTCTTGTTTTTATCGATTTTATCGATTTTATCGATTTTATCATTTTTTGGCGCATAAATGCAATCCATACAACAGTCTATCATTCTATTTACATCACAGGAGCATAAATTATTGATAGCAAGTGCTGTTGCATCTGTTTTTTCTGTTTTTTGTTTGTTTGAATCTATTTTATCGGAATAATAATCAAGCACGTGAATAATCGGTTCTGGATAATGTATAACAATATTAATAGATGAATAGCCAACAGCATATTGGTGTCCTTGATATAGAATCCGATGCATATCTCCTTTTGTCAAATTAACCGTCATTTGATTAACCGACTGCTTGTTCATTGAATATACGAAATTAATAAATTTAAGTGTGTGTGTATATATCTCATTATGGTGTAGTAAACATAAAAATAATAGAATAATCACAATATCAATATAATAAATCCCTGTTTTCAAATTTTGTATTAATATAATATCTCCAATCCCTCCCAAATTTGGCATTGGAAACATCTTGTGTTATATATTGTATTGATTGTAGTGTCAGTGTCAATACGAACTGAAATATGTGTAGCTATATAAATATAGTAATATCTGTTTAAATCGTTATACAAATATTATATGCGATAATACAAACACCGTTAGTAATAAGGTATCGAATATTGAATGGCATTATCATATATCGTTGCCTTAAATGCGTCGTTATATCCTTCTACATATACAGTATCGCCATTATATATATTGTCACACCCTTGGTCGCTCGTACAGCTACGTTTTTTATACGTCACAGGTAATTTGACGGACTGATTTTTATCGCTCATTGTATAGAACTGCCATTTATCCTGGCTTGGGAAAAGCGGACGCCCCATAAGAGATAGAATCGTTTCAGCACCATTTACGCGTGTTAATATACCGACCTGTCTATACGCCGAGTTAACAGACCGCGTAGGAACATTAATCGGTACGCCTCCACCTCCACCGCCACCAAACCCCATATTAATATATCTGTCATCTCTTAGCGGAGGAGTATACGGATTTAATAGTACATCTGCAGGACCGCGCGTATACCCTGAACCGATTCTTGGCATTAAATCGAGGTATCCTCCTACACCACCTCCGTTACCTCCACCCATTGAACTTATAATTACACCATTTGTACTGTCATTATTGTTACGGGTGTTACCTATGTTACTGTTGGTACCTCCGTCGTTATTTGACGTGGATCTGTAATATGCTAAATATATTATGATAGAAGCGATAATAAAAAACATAACAAGGGTAATATTTTCAAAACATATTACCCCCGGTGGACATTTTCGTGACATTGTATTATATAATATAAAATACGTATATTATATATTTTTAGTATGGTTGTTGTTGTTGCTGTTGTTGTTGTTGTTGTTGTAGTAGTAGTTATTTCGAATTATGAATTATGAATTATGAATTATGAATTAACGCATTTCTCCCGCATCTCCCGTTCATCGCGTTTTCCAAATCTACGATTCAGCGCCGACCGGACCGGCAGGGCTCGCCGTTTTGCCTAAACCACCTGTCAATAATGACATTCCGGGCATACTTCCCATATTTGAAACCATTTTGCTTATAGAGCTGTTTTCGAATTTATCAAGGAATTTTTCAGCTGTATCAAGAATAGGCTGAATACTCTTCAAGTTATTAATCATCTCATTTTGACTATTTATTGTTTCAGCGCTGAAATTCGATGCTGAACCACCTGCTCCTGCGCCTCCTAAACTTGCAAGGGCCTTATATGCTTGCTCTTTTTGAGCACCATAACCAGATGCCATACCTTTTTGTAAATCGAGCATAGAGTTTCCTTCACTCTCTACAGGAGCCGGGCTTAAATTGGATAACCCCTCGGTCTTCCTGTTTTTACCTGAAATTGATTTGCTTACTTCATTTGCAGATGCAACGGGCGCCATATCCGCTTCGTGAGTTTTTGTAGCTTGTGGATTAACAGAAGATTCCGATGATGATGATGCACCACCATCAGGTGAAGTAGCTGTTGGGTCCTCTTTTGTTTCCAAACCCTCAATCATTGAACTATTTCTATTTTTCATTAGAACAATAAAATTGGTAGCAATAGTTGTTACCAATAAAACAATGATCATATTTTTACTAAAGTAGGTAGTTAAAAATCCTATAATAACAAAAATACAAATAGCTTCTAAATTATTTCTTAATAAATACCCCGCGGCAGTTACAATAGCAAAAAAGAATGAAAGGTACAAAACATATTTGTTGTGAAGAATATCAGAACTTCCTGAAAATCTGGACGAAGATTTTTTTGATTTCATTATTTGAATATTATATATATATGGTATAGAAAAAAGACTATTTGATAATTATATAATATTCTATAGTTATAGTTTTATTCAATATTCTATAGTTATAGTTTTATTCAATATTTTAGTATATTTTATTTTAATATATTTTAGTATATTTTATTTTAATATATTTTAGTATATTTTATTTTAATATATTTTAGTTATCGTTATATTCTTATCGATTTATGCTATCGACATAGTCATAATCTGATGAAATTATAGCGTCTTCATCATCTTCATATTCATCTTCGTTTTCATCATCGTTGCCTTCTTCATCATCTTCATATTCGCCTTCATCATCATCTTCATATTCATCTTCGTTTTCATCATCGTTGCCTTCTTCATCATCATCATCATCATCATCTTCGTCTTCATCATCATAATCATAATCATCGTCATAACGCCAATTTGGATATCTGGGTTCTTTTTTTT